>Ga0307378_10000033_pt1 | contig 257866 bp, 217 predicted proteins | sample UN1MG_FD_202238 | JGI IMG/M metagenome (GOLD analysis project Ga0307378, IMG submission 202238) | Soil microbial communities from Risofladan, Vaasa, Finland - UN-1 | ecosystem: Environmental > Terrestrial > Soil > Coastal area > Acid sulfate soil | place: Finland: Risofladan, Vaasa... | reverse complement strand
CCCACCTTTTTCATGCCCTGCATACGGGGGAGAGTGCTTCTCTTTTGTGAACGCACGATTGCGGGATACGGAAAGCTCGCGGCTTATTGCCTGCTCGTCCCGTCAGGTTTCCTCGCCTTGATTACGTAAACGTCGCCTGAGGCGCACGCGAAGTAGGTCCCGTCGTCGATCTGTTGCCGGAACACTTCCAGAACTTCACTCTCCGCTTTCTCATACTGTGCGAATTCAGCCGGGTCGCCGTCGGCCTCGAGGAATTCCTGCCTCGCTCGGTCAATCCAGGCCGTGCGGCGTGGCTCGTCCAGCCACTGTTTTCTGACGTTGTCCAGCGCGTCCTGCTGATGAGGCCCCCCGTAGGGCGGATCCAGGAAATGGACGCGGTCGTTAAGGCGCACGTCGATGTCCACAAGCCCCAACTCGCTCATCATCCTCGGGACCCTGGGGCCTATGGCGTTATCCCCGTGGCCGCGTGCAATCCTCCCGCGGTGGCAGGTGAGGGCGACTTTGGCCCGCAGCAGTTGATCCTCGATATCCAACTCCGGCAGCGAGGAATAGTGCTGCGAGAGCATATAGCGGACGTTGTCCGATTCTATACAGGTAATGAGTCCACCCGGCCCGGTCACTCTGATCATCTCGGACAGGGCGCGTCGGGGATCTTCGAGGTGCATCAGGACGGCCTGGCACATGACCCAGTCGGCGAAGTCATCTTCAAAGGGTAACTCGTAAGCGTTACCGGCGACGAACGAGGTTTCTCCGGCGTCGGCCCACGTCTTTGCGGACCGCGCGGCGTCCCGCAGCAAGGCCGGTGATCTGTCGACGCCCACGTACCGCCCGCCTTTCCCGAAATATGGCCAGAAGGTGTAACCGAGATACCCCAGGCCACAGCCGACGTCGACGGCGGTGATTCCGTGGCCCAGGCCGAACCAGGCGGCCAGTTTGTCGATAGTGTCATCCAGCCACATGGACTTGCGCTGGAAAACCAGCATTTCCTTCCAGCATTCGTCCGACCAGTCAATCCCCTGTGCTTTTTTCTTCATGACGCGGATTCCTCCCGGTAGTGACAACCTACGGCGGCTCCGGGTGCGACGCGAGGCTTTTTTGCCGCCGACCACGCCGAGAACTCCCCTGCGGCCGGTTCGCCGATGAAGACCCGGCCCTGGTCTTCGTTTCCGCACTTGAAGATTGCAATTCTTCCAGAAGTGTGTAATTTGTCCCCAAGAGAATGGTGATCATCGAGAAGCATCTCACGTCGAGATGTTTCCGCTTCTGCTGCGGAGGAGACCCGTTATGGCACCCTGTCGTTACCGTTCAATGAACACCAGGCTTCACGTAAACCGCCGGGATTTTCTCAAGGCCGGCGGCGTCGTTGGCGCCGGTCTGATGCTGGGCAACCCGTCCCTGTGGGCACAGGACAAAGAAAAGAACGGGGAAACGGAGAGACCCAGGACGAATATCGACGAGGCGATGAAGGTCCCGCGAACCCCGCTATCGCTGCCCGGCTGTCTTCCCGGCAAAGTGGTCGAGGTGTACGATGAACAGGCGATCGCCGACGGCCGGCCGGTCTCGGAGCGCGTTGCGAACATGTTTCAGCGGGGATTGCAGGAACTGACCGGAAAGAGTCCCGCCGACAGTTTCAACCTCTTCTTTGAGGCCGGTGATACGGTTGGTATCAAGGTCAATCCCGTGGGTGCCGGCCTGATCAGCACGCGGCTGGAGGTTGTCGATGCCGTCGTTGCCTGGCTGGAGGACAACGGCATCCCGCGCGGGAATATCGTCATCTGGGACCGCTACGATTACATGCTCAAGGAAGCGGGTTTTACCGAAGAACGGTATCCGGGGATCGGCATAGAAGGATTGCAGACCGCGGACGAGGAGGCCATCGGCGGCGAAGCAAAGGACGACAGCCGCTGGCTGGACGACGAAGGCAGGCACGTCAGCGTCGGCAACTTCGACATGGACGTGTACTACTGGGCCGATATCGAGGGGCCGAAAGACAAGCCCTACCTGAATCAGCACGTTTTCAACGGCAAGTATTCCTACTTCGGCAAGCTGCTCACGAAGAAGCTGACCAAGATCATAAACGTCCCCGTCTGCAAGAACACCGGGGGCGGCATCTCCGTGGCTGCCAAGAATCTCGGTTACGGCGCGGTCTGCAACACCGGCAGGCTTCACCGCGGGCTGTTCTTTGACGTGTGCACGGAAGTCATGGCCTTTTCGGCGATTCGCGATAAGCTGGTCATGAACGTCGCGGATGGATTGGTGGCGCAGTACGACGGCGGGCCGATGCCCGCCGCTCAGTTTACGTACCAGTTCAAGACGCTGTTTTTCGCCACCGATCCTTTTGCGCTGGACATGATTTGCCACAATATAATGGTGGAGAAGCGCAAGAGCATGAAGATCAAGGTAAACGAGCACCCCGTCTTCACTGACTATCTTCGCTACGCCCAACGGCTCGGACTGGGTGTGGTCGACCCGGAAAGGACGCACCACGCTCGTGTGGATATGTCCGCCTGACGCGCGGGCGCCCGGAGTATCGTTATGAGAACAGTATTAGTTGCAGCCGCCGTCCTGCTGGCCGCGGGCGGCATCGCGGCGGAGATCGTATATCCCGGCGATGATTTCGTGCCCGGGTGGAAGACGGCGGGACAAACGCTTCGCTTCGTCAAGAACGACCTCTACGGGTACATCGACGGCGGCGCAGAGTTGTTTCACGAGTACGGGTTTGAAGACCTGCTGGTGCAGCACTACGTCAGGGGCGAGGATGAGATCAGTCTGGAAGTGTATCGAATGGCAAGTCCGGAATCGGCGCTCGGTATATACCTGATCAGGTGCGGAACGGAAACCCCCGTCCAGGGCGTGCCGGTAAGGAACTCCGGAGGCTGGTCGCAGATTGCGGCTGTAAAGGGCGGTTGCTTCATTCAGGTCAACAATTTCATGGGTGACGAAGACCTCCTCCCCGTGATGGTCGAGCTGGTCAGCCGGGCAGCGACGTCCGTACCGGAAGCTGAACCCGTTCTGTTGTTAGACAGTCTGCCCCGGGAAGGCCTTGTCCCCGGAACGGAGTTGATCGTCAGGGGCCCTTACAGTCTTCAGATGATGCTCACGTTCGGCAAGGGGGACGTGCTCGAACTGGGTTCGGAGATATTCGGTGTGGCCGGTGATTACCGGGATTCCGCCGGTGTCGTTTTCACCCGGATCGTCATTCCCTATCCGAACGCCGGGACGGCCCGGCACGCATTCGAGAGCCTGGTGGCTAACCTGGACCCGTACCTCACGGTAGAGGACGCGTGGCAGGACGGATTTACATTCAGAGACTATCAGGACAAGTTCGGCGAGGCCACGGTCGCCGAAAACGTGATCTCCATCCGCATTCACCTTCCGGCGACACCGGCACGGCCGGTCTTACAACGGTGATATGCAGTGCCCGCGACGGCGACGTCATTCCTCGAAGATAACGGCCTGGAATTTCTCGATGACGGCTCCCGGCGACTGGTACGCTTCAGCAGGCAGTCCGGCCTTTCTGCACGTCTGCCTCAGGAATTCCGTTCTGTCCCAGCCGTAGTCCGTTGCGACCTGGGGAAGCAGCAGTCCGCGATTACCCCCCATGGAGATCATGAGCCCGTCGCGCCCAACCTGAATCTCCTCCAGGGACTCAACCCGTTGCAAGGGTGTCAAAACCGATATTTCCAGGTGCAGGTCGGCCAGTTCCGAGGCCTGGACCAGAGGAAATCTTGGGTCGGCGACGGCCGCCTTGACGGCACATTCCGAAACCGTCCGGTACAGCGGGGTGCTGGCGACCGTGTACCCGATGCATCCTCTCAACTGTCCCTGTTTCTCGAGCGTGACGAATGCGGCGCCCGGTTGCGCCAGAATGCCGCTGACCTCGAATGTCGGCAGATTGCCGTCTTGCAGGTAACTCTCGATGGACTGCCGTGCGATCCTCAGCAGCGTTGTCTTGTCGCTGTCAGACAACATGGCCGTCGGGATTTGTCCTCTTTCTGCATCCGGGGAGTCTGGAAGTGTCGCCTCTGATCCCTGCCCGACCCTGGCCTTATAGATCGCGGCCGCCACGTATCCCACGACCGACCCCTTGTCCCCTGAGACATCGCCGGAATCACCGTAGCGCAGAATTTTCACGCTGTTGGCGCCCCGGGCCACGGCCGCTTTTATAACGGCCACGGTCGGGCCGCCGCCGCACATCTCCACTCTGCCGCTTTTGAGGTGATTCTCAAGGCCGCGGGCATCCAGGCGCATCAGGCAGTCGATGCCGAGGGAATCCATTTTCCACCCCTCGTCGGCCGCTCGGTAGTGTTGCCAGTCCGTTGACGCGATCATGACGGTCCGGCCGCCGGGACTGAGTTTCACCATCGCCGCGGCCAAAAGCCTGGCCGTGGGTGGATCGGGCCGCCCCATGATTGCCGGCACGATTTCGAATTCTTTGAGCACTGTCTGAAGGTACGGGAGTTGGACCTCAAGGCAATGTTCAGCCTCGTGCGCCTGTGGTGATTCGGCAATCAGCGGATCGAAATCTATGAGTTCTTTGCAGAGACGGTCATCGCACGGAACCGTGCCGAGGGGCGTTTTCCATGCCACACCCGGGCCGTAGACTGAAACCCCCTCAAACCGCAGTCGGTGCGAGGGTCCGCAGAGGATGACGTTCTCGACGCCCGAATCTTCCAGCAGCTTGTAACTGTATGCCGCGATGGGCCCGGAATAGATCAGGCCGGCGTGGGGTACGATCAGCGCTATGAGCTCGCCGTCGATCGACGCCGAGTCGCCGACCGCCGAAAGGTGATCTCCCACCATTGCCGCCAGCGCGGCGCTGTCGGCGGGATAGAAGGTGCCGGCTACGGCCGGTTCCCTGACGGTTGAGTTAGCTGCGCTGGCGCAGAACAGACCAAGTAAAAGGAAACCTGCAAGGGGAACGGCCCTGCTCATTCTATGACCTCCTCGGGTATAATCGGCCAACCGACCGCGCGGCGGCGTCGGGAAAACCGGTGTCGCTGGTTGCGAGTTTCTCGTATAATTAGTATATGAGTCGTGTCGTTGTCGTCAAGTCTAATGGTAAGCCCACGGGAAACGGATTTGGTCGACAGGAATACGTTGCCCTGCTTTCGGCCGGTCTTGGGTGGCTTTCCGGTGAGAACGAGGTGCGGGCGGCGCTGCGCAAATACCTGCCCTCAGGCACGATCGGTATGAAAACGAACTGCCTGGTCGGCAGGCGCAATTCGACGCCGGTGGCGCTGGTTGATGCGCTGTCCCAGCTGCTGACCGGCGCCGGGTTTGACGAAAATGACCTGGTCGTGTGGGATCGGACCAACCGGGAACTGGCCGGGGCCGACTTCCCGCTCAACGCGGCTTCCAGGGGCCGGCGGTGCCTGGGCACGGACACAAACGGGGCCGGGTACAGTGAAGAATTCTACAGTTTTGGAGAAGTCAATTCTCTGGTTACTCGCATTCTTACGGACATGGTCGACCACAACGTCAATCTGCCGGTGCTCAAGGACCATTCCATAGCGGGTCTTTCGGCCGGGCTGAAGAACATGTACGGTGCGATACACAACCCGAACAAGTACCACGGCAACAACTGCGATCCCTACTGTGCCCACGTCTCCAACCTTTCGCCCATCCGGCAGAAGAACCGGCTGACCGTACTCGACGCCGTCCGGGTCCAGTATGATCGCGGTCCCGGTTTTGTCGGCAGGCATATGTACTCTTACAACGGCGTAGTGATCTCTGATGACCCGGTGGCTGCCGACCGGGTGGGGCTGGAGATTCTGGAGCGTATCCGCGCTATCAACGGTCTGCCTTCCCTCGAGAAGGCCGGGCGGCCCGTGAAATACCTCGGTTCGGCCGAAGCGACAGGGCTCGGGACGGCCGACCTGTCGCGTATAGATCTGAACGTGGTGCTGGTTGACGCCGACGGGCGCCGTCGGCCGGGAGAACTGTTCTGATGCAACGACGGTCATTCCTTCGCTGCCTTGGCTGTGGCGCCCTGGCCACCGCCGCCTGCCAGACGGAACTGCTGCCTGAATACCTGGGCGGCATACAGAATGCGTACGCCTTTGACACGGCCGGGCAACTGTCGTCGGTGGAGGCACGCTACTACAAGAAGCTTGAAGGCGGCGGAATTGAATGTCACGTCTGCCCCAGGCATTGCCTCGTGACCGACCTCGAGCGGGGTTACTGCGGCGTCAGAGAGAATCGATCCGATGTATACTACACCCTTGTATACGGCCTGCCGTGTGCGCTGAACATCGATCCCATAGAGAAAAAGCCCCTGTTCCATTTTCACCCCGGTACGACGGCGCTGTCGCTGGCCACGGCCGGCTGCAACGTAAACTGCAAATTCTGCCAGAACTGGGAAATTTCACAGTCACGTCCCGAACAGACTGACAACCTCGACGTCTCCCCGCAGGCTCTTGTCGACATATGCAAACAGAGGCAGATTCCGACCATGGCGTACACTTACTCCGAGCCGGTCGTTTTCTACGAGTACATGTACGACACGGCCGAACGGGGGCACCGTGATTCCGTGAAGTCCGTCATGATCACCGGGGGCTTCATCGAAGAGGAGCCGCTTGCGAATCTCCTGTTACAGCTGGACGCGATTAAAGTGGATCTCAAGGCGATGCGGGAGGCGTATTACCAGAACGTGGTCGGGGGCGAACTGAAGCCGGTCCTGGACCGGCTCATCCAGATCAGGAAATCAGGCGTATGGCTCGAAATAGTCTACCTGGTCGTGCCGACCCTTAACGACACCGAAGCTGAGTTTCGAGACCTCGCCCGCTGGGTCAAGACGTATCTGGGGCCGGACGTGCCGGTTCATTTTTCCCGGTTCTATCCCCAGTACCTGCTGAAGAATCTTCCGCCGACCCCCCAAAGGACGCTGGAAAAGGCCCACGAGATCTGTCGCGGCGAGGGCCTGGAGTTTGTGTATCTGGGTAACCTGCGCGGACATCCTGCCGAATCGACGTACTGCCCGGCGTGCGGGCAGGTTGTGATCGGACGCCAGGGGTACCGTATCCATACATACCGATTGACCGGAAACCGCTGTCAAAAGTGCGACCGGGAGATTCCCGGGCTGTTCTGAATGAATCGTAAGGCCTTTCTGCTCGGGTTCTACGCGACTGGCGGCCAGGTGCTGCTTCTGCGCGAGCTGGTCTCCTCTCTCAACGGCGACGAACTGTTCATTGGCACGGCCCTTTTCGGCTGGCTGGTCTGGGTGGCCATTGGCGCCTACCTCGGGGGCAGGGCGGTCAGCGGACCCGGATCAAATGCGCTGTTTTCAGCCGCCATCCTTGTCCTGCCGATAACGGTCGTTCTCACGCGGCTGTCGCCAATGGTCACCACCGGCCTTATCGGTCAAATCATTCCCTTCAGCACGGCGGCGGTGGTGTCGGGCATGATGATGCTGCCGACCGGATTCATCGCCGGATGGCTGTTCCCGTCGATAACCCGGGAGGACCGCAAGGCCGCCCAGTCGATCGTGCGAGTCTACCTGTTTGAGGGCATAGGTGCCTTTGCCGCCGGGCTTATCATTGCCGTTCTCGTCGGCAGGGTGGTCGCGACGTTGGGGATGTCGGTGATTCTCGTGGCGATCGTTGGAGGCGGCCTGGCTCTGCCGCGACGGAGCCAAAGACGACGCGGGATCATTGCCGGCGCGGGCGTCATCGCGGCCGTCCTGCTGATCACGCCCTACGCAGCGTCCCATGCCGACGCGTACCTGGAAGGCGTCAAGAACGCCTCCTACCACGTGGAGCACTCGTTCGACACCCATTACAGTCACCAGGCGATCCTGTCCCGTGACGGCAGCCTTGTCCTGTTGACCGATAACACCGTTGAAGCGGTCTATCCCAATCTGGAGTCGGCCGAGAATATGTTAATCCCGCCGCTGGCCTACAACCCCGGCGCGCGCCGGGTTCTTTTTGTGGGACGGTCCGAATTCGGGGTGGCTCAACTGGCGGACAGCGTGCGCGGACTGTCGCTTACGACCGTAGATCCCCGGCACCTGCTGACCGAGGCGCTGAGCGATCTGCTGCCGGTATCGCCGGCTGTCCGGCAGATCGAGAACGACCCGGTGGCGCTTTTCTCGCGAGCGTCCGGCTCACCGAAGTATGATATCATGATTGTCAATCCCGGCGAGCTTGACATCTACCGGAACAGCCGCCTGGTCACGCCGAGATTCCTCAGGGCCGCCCGGTCATTCCTGCAACCCGACGGCATCTTGTACCTGCCCACGCGTTTCGATACCGACCGGTATATCTCGGCCGACGCGAAAGTGCTGCTTTCCGTCATCCACAACGTCCTGCGCAGTTCGTTTGAATACGTGACTATGTGGCCGGGAACCATGACCCTGTTTTTCGCCAGCGACGCGCCGCTGGCGGACCTTACTTACGATTCGGTGAGCACCCGGCTGTCCGGTCTGGGGTATTCACCACAGTACATAAGCGATAACTATCTGGTTGATCGGCTGGACGAGACTAAGGTGCAGCGCCTGCGTGAGGCGGTGCAGCAGTCAGACGCCATAAACAGCATGGAGCGGCCGGTGCTGCCACAGTATCAGGCGTGGTATCGGGCCAAAGCAAACAGCCTCGACAGGGGGCTGTTTTCGCTCATTCTCAGGAAGCCGGCCTGGGTCGTTGCCCTCCCGGCGGCAATTGTTCTGCTGCTGGTGGTTACGATGACCGGCAGGGGAAGAAGGCGGCGGTTCGGGCTGTTTCTGTATTTTACTGCGGGCGTCGTATCCCTTTCACTGGAGCTGGTTTCGTTTTACGTCTTTCAGTCTTCGGCCGGTTCTCTTTACGCGGAGATGGCCGCGTTGATTGGTGTCTTCATGCTGGGGCTGGCCCTCGGCACGTACTTCACGGTGCGAACGGTCGGTCGGGGTGCCGAGTACTGTGCCCTGTTGATGTTCCTTGCCGCGGCGATCGTGTTCCTTCTCACTTACGGTTCCGTACATCCGCAGATGGTCTTTCCGTATCATCTGCTGTTCCTGTTTGTGAGTGCGCTGGCCACGGGGTGCCTGTTTGTGGCGGCCACGCGCCGTTTCTACGACGGGAGCGCGGCTGAGAACCGGGGCTCCGGGTACGCCTTCGAACTGCTGGGCTCAGCTGTGGGGGCTCTGTGTGCCGTTACTATCCTGCTCCCGGTCATCGGGTTGCAGTGGCTGCTTCTTTCACTGATTGCCCTGCTCGTGGCGGCCCTGATTGGCAGCCTGGCCACTTCATAATGCAGACCGACTACGGCAGCGTACTCAGCCAGAGACTCAGAAACTCCCGGTGAGGCTCGCTGTAGCCCACCATTCCCACTACCCTGCCACCGCGCAGACCGCCGATGACTGCGCCACCGGAACCGTCATCGGTGCCAAAAGCCGTGCCGTTCTCGAACACGAAGGTGCCGGAAGTCGAGTCACGTAACCCCATCTCGTCAAGTCTGGCCTGCCACCGGGAGAGCGCGTCACCGGACATCGTCCCGGATACGAACAGCATGACCGTGTCACCGGCCAGAAAGAAGCGCCGCGTATAGATACCGGCAAGAAACTCGCGACCGAGAAAGGATTGGACGAAGTACTGATCGCCGGCAACAACCGTGCTGTCGGCCGGGAACAGCGAAAAGGCCTCAGGTGGCAGGGTGGTCCCGGGGACGCGCGGCTCGATCTCCTGCGCCGCCTGCATCAGGGCGCGCGCGGTTTCCTCGGATTCGTCGTAACCGGTCAGGGCCACCAGGAACTCACCCTTCACGAACTGAAGGTTGGCCGTGGAAACGATGCCCTCCACGCCGAGCGAGACCAGGTTGGGGGAATCGGGCCGCGCGAGCGAGTACAGCCCGTACGCATCCGTGGCGTTGTCGAATCGAAAGATCTCCACGACGATGGCTGTGTTGTCATCCCCGTATTCGGCTGTGGCGACCTCCTGGAAATTGTACGACAGAAACAGTTCGGCTCCGCCGTCGATGTATTCCCAGAGCGTAGAGTCCGTAAAGACGCTGACTTCCGAGGACCTGGCCAACCGGCCTTCGGCCACCGTATCGGGCAGAAGATCGGCGGAGTGGACGATCCCGGCCTGTTTTGCACCGTCGCCGCACGTGACGGACAAGAGGACGAGTACGCTCAGCAGCGACACGGCAGTTTTACTCATAATCCCGGCTCCTGTTAGCGGTCCGCGGTTTGGCTTTTCGGCGTCGAAGCAGAATCTGGTTTCGGGCCGAACGTGATTCGCCCACCGAGGTCATGTAGACGGCTGGTCGATCAATGACGGGGCAGGCGTATTCACACGCTCCGCAGCCCGTGCACAATTCCGGGTCAACGTATGGCCGCTTGACCCTGACCTCTTTTCCCCGGCTGTCATATGCGATTTCGTCCCGGAGATAAACGGACTTGGGAGAGGTCGGGCACCACTCTTCGCAGACGATGCACGGCGTAGCCATGGCCCACGGCAGGCACCGCCCGCGGTCAATAAACGCGGTGCCTATACGGTTGGGCGGCGTGTCCTGGTCACCGACCTTTTCGACCAGCGAAAGCTCGGCGATAGCGCCGGTCGGGCACACCTGGCCGCAGAGCGTGCAACTGGGCTCACAGTAGCCGATCCTTGCAATCAGGACGGGGGTCCATATGCCCTCCAGGCCGGCCTCGAACAGGGTGGGATGCAGGGCGTTGTTCGGGCACACGCGCATGCACTGGCCGCACCTTATACAGCGGCCGAAGAAATCGTCTTCCGGTGCTGCGCCCGGGGGACGGATCAAGCGGGGGTTGCTGTTGACCTCGAAGGCATCGCCGGACCGGAAAAGCGGAAACAGTACCAGCCCGCCGGCCACGGAGGCGGCAAATTTCCGCCGCGTAACGTCCACTTTGGGTGTCCCGGCGGGATTGGCCTGCGTACTGACCTGCTCGGGGAAGAACCTGAATCTCAGGGCGTTGCTCGGGCATTCCGCCTGGCAGTTCAGGCACAGGTGGCATTCGGTTTGCCGCCAGGGGGAGCCTATCTCCGGGTCGTCCGCCCCCTGGCAGGAAAGAAGGCACTTGTGACACTGGTCGCACCCTGATTCGACCTTCTCCAGGCCGAATATGGCGAACCTGGAAAAGACGCCAAGGAGCGCCCCCAGCGGGCATATCCCACGGCACCAGAAACGGGTGAAAACTCTGTTGAGGGCCAGGATGACAATGAAGAAAAGGCCGATGGATACGACCGTGTGAAAGTAGTTCTGGCGAAAAGGCAGCAGAGCCCAAGCTGTAAGTTCATAGACGGACCGCGCCCCGGTAGTAAGCGGTGGCAGGCCGATGGTTCCGACCCATTCAACCAGGCGCAGGGCCCCGGTATGGATAACCGGCAGAACGAACGTTCCGATGGAGCGCGCCAGCAACGACAGCGGGTCGAGCAGACCCACCTGCAGCGTGCCCGCCGTCGCCGCGGCCAGAAAGGCGAACAGGATATAGTACTTGAGACGCTGGTATTTCTTGTATCGGTTTGACTCAATCTTGCGAGCGCCGCGTCTGCGGGGTCTCTCGGACCGGATCTCGGAAATCCAGTGGTTGACCGAACCCAGCGGGCATACCCAGCCGCAAAAGAAACGCCCGAGGAAGATCGTGGGGATCAGGACGACGAGCGACCACAGCAGGCCCTTATACACGGTCCCGCTGGAAAGCAGGGTGGCGATCGCCACCAGGGGGTCGAACTCCAGGGCGATTGAAACCGGGTAGGGCAGACGGATCTCCGTGATGTCGGCGGGGCGAAAACTCACCTCGAAGGTGGTCTTGAGCACGAGCCAGAAGAATACTGCGAAGAACACTACTTGCGAGATGCGCCGAAGGTTTCTGACAGTACGGACGTGCATCAGACGATCTCTTTGTATCCGATGGACCGGTAATCGACCGTGCCCAGCCCGGATTGCTCGCCCAGGACGATGTGGCCGACGCGGTCGCCCTGAAGGCCGAGGAATTCCGCCGCCCGCGCGTCAGCCGCCACGGGATCGGTCGAACATATGACCGTGTCCTCCCGTGCCACGTAGTCAAGCGACCCTCCCTGCGGGCCGCCCCGCAACAGGACCCGGGTGGCATCGACCACGGTAAGCGTGGGGCGGCAGAAACTGACAAGGTCGACTATAGACTGGTCTATGTGCTGGTGCAACTGGTTGCGTCGTCCTCCGAGTATGCCGTACAGGTTCTTCATGCCGACAGTACACTGACACATCGAGTGCTGCTTGGTGATAGGCATGTTGATCAGCCTGTCCGTCTCTACGAAGTATTGCAGCACGGGCCAGGCCGTCAGGATTTTCCCGCCCAGATCCATTGTCACGAAATCGGCGGGTCTCGGGAGCATGACGCGGGCGCCGGCTTTCTCAGCGGCATCTCTTATGCCTGACCGGAGAAAGCAGCGGCGCGAGTCGTTGCAGCTTACGTCGGTGACTATCACTTCGGCGGCGCCGGCAGCCAGACAAATCCTGGTCATTTCAGCCACCAGTACGGGATTGGTATTGGCAGCCTGGGCCGCCGTTCTGTCCCACCCGATGTTGGGCTTTATCGTCACCCGCTCGCCCGCAGTAACAAACCGTTGGATGCCGCCCACGGCGTCGAGGGCAGCGTGAAGGGCAGCCGCCGGATCGTTATGCCGGGCCAGCGCAACCTGCGGCAGGGACGGGTCCGGGGGCACCTCGAAGTTGCTGACCTTGGTCATGACCGGCTGATAAGAAGCGGTCTGGCGGTTGTGAAAGAGAACACCGGTCCCGCCGGTCACCGCCGCCAGGGCCAGGGCCTGACCGGATTTCTTGAGGAATTCTCGTCGCTGCATACTGTTCCCGAACAAATGGCACCGAACGCTCGAATATATGGAATGCCCACGCGTCAGACAAGGTGTGTTGATATTCAACAGCGCGTGGCGGCATTCCTTAAGGGCCGCTTTTTTGCCCGGTGTCCGCGGCCGACGGCGGCAATCCGAGCAGAAATCGGCGCGGCCGACAGCCCGGGGCTTTCGCTTTCCGGTCGGAAATAGCGGGATGGCAGGGGCGGGCAAGGGGCGATTGACCTGCCTCTGTGAAAATTGATCTTCCGCCAGGGGAGAGAATTTGCGTTCTTTCGGTGGAACTCCCGTCTGCATCCGGGAACGGACATTCCAAAGTAATCAGCGAGGGATGTGATGAAAGACGACAAGCGAGAAGCGAAACGAAAGCTGGTCCGTAAGTTCTACGGTCAGCAGATCAGCAAGCAAACGGAGAGTTGCTGCTCAGGCGATTCTGACGCTGCTCAGGTGCAGGAAGACTTCGAGTTCTTCGGCTATTCGCCGCAGGAAGTAAGAGAGTTTCACGGTGGAGCGGCCGCCGGGCTGTGTTGCGGCAATCCCCTGCCGGGTGCGGCCATAAAAGCCGGGGAAACCGTCCTGGATCTCGGCAGCGGCCGAGGGCTGGATTGCTATCTGGCAGCCCGGCTGGTTGGAGAGACGGGGAAAGTGATAGGGGTTGACATGACCCCGGAGCTCGTCAGCAGTTCGCGGTCGCGAATTGCGACCCTCGGTCGCCGAAACATCGATATCCGCCTGGGAGAGATCGAAAACCTGCCGGTAGCGGATAACTCCGTCGACGTTGTTATTTCAAATTGCGTTATCAACCTCTCGCCGGACAAGCCGCGAGTCTTTCAGGAAATATTCCGGGTGCTCAAGCCGGGTGGCCGGCTGGCCGTGTCTGACATTGTGGCCATCACGGAACTGCCAGCCGAATTGCGAGAGGACAGCGACGCTTACGTGCAATGCATTGCGGGAGCCGCTCTGGTTACCGACCTGGAGAATATGCTCATCGGGGCGGGGTTTGAACGCGTCAGCGTGGCGCCCCAACAAGAGAGCCGGAGTGTAATTCGGAAGTGGAAGGCTGGTGAAAAGGCGGCCGACGCGGTAGCGTCCGCCCTCATCACGGCGATCAAACCGGCCTGACCGCTCCGCGTCGTCAGGCACTGGTGGGTAGGAAACCGGTGAAGACGACATTCTTCTCTGTAATATGTGGTATCCTGAGTGTGTGGATCCTGATGCCGGGGGATGGTGCTATGTCCGCTGAAAAATGGTGGGAACATACCGATGAGGCCCGAGAATACGACCTGTCCGCTCAACGGATCCTGATACTGTCAGCCGAGGGCTTTGATTTTCAGGAGTTGGAGATCGTCCGAGAATACTGGCTCGGCTGGGGCGCGCAGGTTCAGACCGCGGGGACTGAAGCTGGGATTCGGAAGACGGCGAGCCGTATGCGGCCAATGCCGCCATTGACACGCTGCGCGTGCTCAAGGACTACAACATTGTGTGATGCCGCCTGTGGACATCGGCGCGGGATTCTTGCATACTGAGGCAGGACGGCAGGAACGGAAAGCGACGGAAAGTCATTTCGGGGAGGCGTCGATGAAGGCAGACGCGCGTAAACCATTCAAGGTTCAGCCGGTCTGTCTGGTCGGTGACAGGTCATCGTTTCTCAGCCCGGACGGCCTCGGCTTTGTGGACATCGAAGACCGGGCCGAGCAGGAACGACGGACGAGCGAAATCCTTTCGCACCTGGCCATGGACCTCGCGGACAAGGTTCTTGTGCGTTCCGAGAGCGACCTGTTGCGCCTGGACACCGGGGCCGACGTATTCCTCGTGTTTGTGCACTGCATGCACAAGTTTTCGGCGCTGGAGGCGTTGGCGCGCACGGGTATTCCGCTGATCCTGGCCGGAGAGGAAGGCGCGCCGGGTGACGCCTTCGACACGTATTCCTCCATAGCCGACTGCGACAACGTGCACGTGGCGTTCAGTTACGACGGTATTGCACGGCGCGCGAGGGTGCTCAGGGCCGCCGCGTACGTGAGAAAGGCCACCGTGTGCGTCTTTGACTCGGGGGAACGGTCACTCGACGCCGCGCCGTGGTACCGCAATCCGGTGGTCGACGGGACGCTCAAGACCGCGTACGTGGATATGGAGGATTTCAGGCGCGAACTGACGCGTGCCGACACCGACGAGGCCGAAAGGCTGGCGAAGAGCTGGATGGAGGGAGCCATGGTGCTGGAGCCGACGCTTCAGGACGTCAGGCAATCGGCTGTTCTCTATCTGGCCATGAAGAGCGTAATTGACGGCATGGGGGCCGAGGCGGCCTACGTGCTCTGGTGCGGCCAGTTCTCCGAACTGGTCGGGGGAAAGATGTGCTATGCGATAGCCAAGCTGAACGAGACCGGTTACCTCACCGGTTGCTGGCGCGGTGAGAATGCCGCGCCCATGATGATCCTGCACGCGCTCTCCGGAAAGCCCGTGTTTTTCGGAGAGGTTCACACGTACGGCGGGGACGTCATGGCCGTGCGGCACTGTGCGGTTCCGTGCAACATGGCGGCCGGCCCGCCGGTTCTCAGAACGTGGCGTGGCCACGAAGGGACCGTAACCGCCTATTGCGAAATGCCCAGGGGAACGGTCACCGTGGTCAATATGGGCATCGGGGACAGGTTGGTCGTGTTGAAGGGCGAGGTGACCGAAACGCGCGACCTCGGCGGTGAGAATTGCCGCACCACCGTCATGGTACAGCTGCATAACCCGCCCGCGCCCCGGCAATTCGTGTCGCGCGAGATGGCCATGGTGTACGGGGATTTCGTGGACGACGTGCTGGCGGTCGCAGGAACGCTGCACATCAGATCCGATTGAATATCGGCCCGTTGAGTGACAGGTTGAGTCAAGGATACAGGTTAGAATATGTTGCTGCCTCTTCACGAAGGAGTCTTGTACGGCCCGGTGCAGTCCCGACGGTACGGGAAATCTCTGGGAATTAACCTGATGCCGACGACGTACAAGCTGTGCTCTTTCAACTGTGTTTACTGCCACTATGGGCTGACCGACGTATGTACCGCGGACTTGTCCGGGCGGGAGGACGACCTGCCGTCCGTCGATGAAGTCGTCACGGCGCTGGAACAAGCCCTCCGAAAACCGACGGAACTTGATCTGATTACGTTCTCCGGGAACGGCGAGCCCACCCTGTACCCCCGGTTTCCTGAACTGGTCGGTGCGGTCGCCGATCTTCGGGACGCGTACAAACCGTTGGCGCGGGTGGCGCTGCTGTCCAACGCCGCCGGCCTGGTGCGCGACGAGGTTCGCGGCAGTCTCTCCCGGGTGGACCTGCCGGTGCTTAAGCTCGATGCCGGCACCGAGAGAACCTTCCGGGCGATAAACAGGCCCGCCAAAGGAATCCGTTTCCGGGAAATCGTCGACCGTCTCATTGCGCTCGATAACATTTACCTTCAGACGGTGCTCCTGGACGGCACACCGTCGAATGTGAACCCGGCCGAGCTGGACGCCTATTTCGAGTTGCTCCGGCAGATCCGCCCCCTGGAAGTCCATATGTACTCGATTGACCGCCCCGTTCCCGATGCCGCGATATCGCTGGTCCCGCCCGATCGGCTCGAAGAGATTGCAGACCAGGCCAGCCGGGAAACGGGCGTCCCAGTGAGAGCGTTCTATGCCGGGGGGCAGCGGTGATCGCGTGAAACCGCACCTTGCTCGTACCGCTGTGACTTGTCGACGCGGGCGCTGAAGTCATGTCGCCCGGAGAAGAAGATGAGGACCTGCCGGGGCCGCCGCCGGCGGCCGTCCGGGATCCCCAACGTCGACTATAGCAACACAGGAGGAACGGTGTGCAGTCCGAAGATAGTGATCTGAGCATCCTTGCCATGTCCGAAGCGGACATTCCGTTTGCCAACAGGCTGACGGACATCGAGGAATGGGGGTATCTTCCCGATGATTTCCGGCGGTTGATTTCCCTGCAGCCGTCGGGCTGCTTCGTTGCGTGGAAGGGCGGTGAGCGCGCGGGCATGATTACGTGTATGCTTTACGGCGACTATGCTTTCCTTGGCTCGCTGATCGTCCTGGCGGCCTGCCGCCAGAAGAACATCGGCGAGCAGCTCATGCGTCATGCCATGAGCTATCTTGAAGGTGAAGGAGCAAGGACAATCGAGCTGGACGGAGTTTTCCCGGCCGTTTCTCTTTACCGGCGGCTGGGTTTTGTCGACAAGTATCTGTCCCTTCGTTTCTACCGCCCGCCGGGTGCGGCAGCCGGGTCGGCGTCGGCTCCCAAGACCGGTCACTCCGATTCCCTGGTCGAGTTCGACCTGCGTAAGACCGGCGTGAAGCGTGAGCATTTGCTCAGGCGCTATTGCCGGGAGTTCGGTCAGTCGGCCTATGCGGTCGGCGACACCGAATTGTCCGCCTACGCGATTGTCAGGCCGACGAGTGACGACCGGTTTACCGTGGCGCCTTTTGTCGCGCAAGATACCGATAGCGCCGGGCAGTTGCTCTCGGCCGTTGTGGCGAAGTACGCCGCGAAGGGCTTGGGTATGGGGGTTCCGGAGGTCAACCGGGATATGGTCGCCCTTTTGCTGCGCGAGGGCTTTACATACACGCAGCCGTCGGTGCGGATGTACCGAGGACCGAGAAGAGACTATGAGAGGCACGTGTATGGTATCGCGTCACCGGATAAGGGATAGCGGCGGGGCCGGCAGAGGAGTCTGGGCACGATCTCTCGTGAGTTCGTCGAGGTTTTTCACCCGATCCATGAGCGACTTGATGGATCGTCGGTGAACTGGGTGGTGACCGGCAGCTTCAGCTTTGCGATGCAGGGCCTGCCCGTCACGCCCTGGATATCGAGCGTCACGGACGGGGGCATTACTCCAAAGTGACGCTTTTTGTTGCCCGAAAGAACTAGGCCGGTGAAACCACGTAATATGTCAAGGAGCGGGGGCGGACGTCAAGAGACCCGGCTATCGAGTGGTTGAAGAGCCGGTCATGCGCGGCAGGCGTCGACGATTTTCCTGATGGCGGCCGTGTGTTCCGGTGTGGTGCCGCAACAGCCGCCGATAATGTTGACTCCCGCGGCCAGCAGCTTCTGCGCTTCATCCGCCATGAACTCCGGGGTCTCAGGGTAGACGACCCGGCCTTCCTGAATCAGCGGAAGCCCGGCGTTCGATTGGATCAGCAGGGGAAGCGATGTATGCTTCCTGAACTCCTCGGCAATCCTCACCATGTTCCGTATGCCGTTGCCGCAGTTCGATCCGATGATGTCGGCCCCGGCCTCGGCGAGCCCTTCGACGGCCTGCTCGACGCTTACCCCCATAATGGTGTAAAACCCTCTCGGCGTGGCATCGAAGGTCATGGTCGCCGCCACCGGTGTTGACGGCGCAATCGATTTCGCGGCTTTGACGGCCAGAACGGCTTCGGACAGGTCGGTCATGGTCTCCACGGTGATCATGTCGATACCCGCCTCTGCGAGCGCGCTTATCTGCCGCGCGAAGCTCTCCGAGACGGTCTCCGGGTCGGTGTCACCGTGCGGTTTGAGCAGGGTTCCGCTGGGGCCGCACGATGCCGACAGGTAATCTTTGTCGCCGACCGCCGCCCTCGCCGCCTGCACGGCGGCGGCGTTGATTCGTTCCGTCCTGTCGTCAAGGGCGTACGGCACGAGCCTGAGTGGCGAGGCCCCGAACGTGTTGGTGTGTATGATATCGGCGCCGGCTTCAAGATACAGATGGGCGATCCGTGTGAGCACATCCGGCCGGTCGAGGTTCATTCTCTCCGGGCAGTCGCCGATCTTCAGCCCTCGTTCTTGCAGCATCGTTCCCATGGCACCGTCGGCCACGAGCACGGTGCCGCTTTTCAGACAATCGAGCAGTTCCCGCACGTCACTTCACTCCGAGAAACCCCTTTACGCTCTCCACGGCGTTGGCGCCGTCGAAGCAGTACGCGTGGGCCCCGATCTGCCGGGCGTATTCCGCCGAGAGCGGTGCGCCCCCGACAATGAATTTCATTTTGTCGTACACTCCCCGTTCTCTGGCCAGCGCAATGACCTTTGCCATGACCGGCATGGTGGTGGTCAACAGGGCGGACATGCCGATTACCTGGGCGCCGGTGCGCTCGGCAGCGTCAATGAACTCCTGAGGCGGGACGTCCTTGCCGAGATCCACGACTTCGAATCCCGCCCCCTTGAGCATGATGCCGGCAAGGTTCTTTCCGATATCATGCAGGTCCCCCTGGACGGTGCCTATGACCACCCGGCCGATTGCCGGGACGCCCTCCCTGATAAGGTGCGGTTTGAGCAGGTCCATGCCGGCGTACATGGCCTTGGCGGCGAGCAGCACGTCGGGCAGGAAAATTTCGTGGGTTTTGAACCTCTCGCCGATCACGTTCATCCCCGCGATGAGCCCTTCGTCGAGTATGGTTTTTGGCGGCATGCCGGCGTCGAGCGCCTGCTGTGTCAACCGTGAAGTCTCTTCAGCCTGTCCCTTCTGCAGATTCTCTGATATCTGTTCGCAGATGCTCATATCCTGAACCCTCGTGTGTAAACCTTGCGTCAGTTCCTCTGTATTGCCCTGGCCCGTTGGCGGCAGGAGTGCGTCTCGCAGTCCCTGCAGAACGGGAATTTGTCGTCGAACTCGAAAATGTGACCGGGGCCGGCGACAATCACCCCCGTTACCGACTTGAGAGGCTGCATCAGAAAACTGTCTGAGAGTTCGATGCCGATCTCCTCAGGTGACAACGCCTGGAACAGTTTTCGCTGTGCGCTGACGTGCCAGCCGCAGTAACCGGGGCTGAACTGCATGACGCCGGCGGTCGTTTCCAGCCGCGCGGTCGCCTCCAACTGTTCATGGTACTCCAGCCTCATGACCTCACTTGCCATTTCCGTGCCTTCAGACGCCGCCGAATCAAGCATGGACCCGAGGGCGAATTCACGTTCATCAAAGAGGCGCGAGATTTCCGCACAGATGTCCTGCCCGACGGTGACGGCAAACAGGGCCAGGCTGTCCGCCGACCGGTAGATGTCTTCCAGCGGCGTGTGCTCGGCGTTCAGAGCTTCGCCTCGGTACACCGCCTCGAAGTCGGCTTCGGACACCTCCCTCAACAGGCCGACGGGATCAGCAAGCCTGCCGTACAGCAGGACCGACTGCCGTGCGAGGTCCGAGGTTCGGGCGTCCGGGACGACATCGCGCGGGATTCCCTGGGCCCGGAGCACGGCCTCGACGGGGGGAATCACCTCGTCAACAGGTATGCCTATTACCCTTCGCATCAACTCGTTTCGGGCAGGTGCTCCATGCCGTGTCGGCGCGCCTCGGCCTGCATGAGTTCCGTCAGTTCTCGCCGGACGTCTTCAGGCAGCCCCACCGGCTCGTGTTTTTCTACAAGACGTTTTACCTCGGCGCGGGCACGGTCCGTGAGACTCACGCGTCCTTCAGCCTCCCATCGGGACCGATTCGCCCGATCGATCACTGGTCCGGGGAAGTACATCTCTTCCTTGAGATACCGGCGGGTGTGGTCCGAGATCAGCAGGTGCTGTTCGGCCAGCAGTTCTTCGAAGCGCGGCAGGGCCGGGAAGTCCTCTTTCGGCTCGATGCCCTCGATCATGCGGAAGGCCATCCCGCAGATCTCGTTGTCGAGCACCAGCTTCTCGAGGCTGAAGCAGCTTTCAAAGTCAAGCATGCCGGGACCGGATATGCTGTTTATGCCGGCAAGGGCGGCCAGCACGGCTCCCATGCCCGATTCCAGTCCCGCCTGGGCGTCAAGCAACTTGGCGTCACTCAATCCGATATAAGCCTGGGTCGGCAGACCAAGGTATTTCCCGATTTCATTGTATGCGCAGTCGAGCATCATGGTACCGATAGCGCCCATGGGTGTGGTCTCAAACCGGACGTCGAATACGGCCGGCGAACCTCCGTACAGCACGGGAGCGCCGGGGTTGGTCAACTGGCTGATCACCAGCCCGCTCAACGTCTCGGCCGTGTGCTGAACAAGTGAGCCTACCAGCGTCACGGGGGCCATGAAACCGGAAAGCGGCATCGAGATAAACTCCACCGGAATTGAATGTCGGGCGCAGTCGACGACGTTCTGGGAGGTGACGTCGCTCCACTTGACCGGGGAGGTGGGGCAGCAGGAGAAGATGGTCAGCGGGCGGGCGGCCAGATTCTCCTTGGACCCGCGCACGGCCACCTGGAGGTCCTTCATTATATTAAACGCCTCAATAGTAAAGGTGCCCGTCACGACCGGCTTGTCGCAGAACAGCAGGCTCAAGTACAGCCGGTAGCTGTCCGATACCATCTCCGGCACGTCCGCCGGGATCATGGCCGTCGACTGCATGGCAATATGCCTCATCGATGCCATGAGCTTCGCATAGCTGACGTAGTCGGCCGTGGCCGGCCTGCGAATCCTGCCGCTTTCGCCGTCAAGGACGTTGATGGCTGCCGAACCGGGTGTGAAATTCACCCTGAGCCCCGACAGGACGGCGGCCTCGTCGCCCGAAGAATCGTACAGCGTGAAACCGTCGGGTGCCGTCCTGAGGCTGTTGTCAATCATGTCAGCCGTGAGGTAGGCGCGTTTTTTTGTCCGGTCGATTCTGGCGCCGTGGTCGGCCAGCATCGAAACAACCCCCTCGTTGTGGATTTCGACGCCGAGCTTGTACAGCAGGTCACGCCCCTCCGAAACGATCTTCTCCAGCAGGCTTTCATCGAGGAATCGAAGTTTAGGTCTCACGTTTTGGCTCCTGTAAAGGCCGGACTTCGGCGGAGCCCGGTAATCCGGGGTGCGCTCGTTGAACGGCAAGCACTAATTTGTACCTCAAAGGCCCGCCTGTCAAGTCGGCGGGGGGAAGTTCCGGCGCCAAACAGCCGCCGGGAATGACGTTTTTGACATCGCGCGGACCTGACACGATCGAGCGAATCGGGGCCGGCTGTTCACCGGTACAGGTGATAGTCTAAGGGAGTGGTAATCTTTACCGTTGACAGTGTTGTGATGTGTCCGGCATATTGCCAGATCAGAGTTGCAGAATGACACGCGGGCCGCAGCGCCGGCCGCCGCGCTGAATTCGCAATCCGGCAAAGGATAACAGCTTCACCAGAACAGGGATTTTTAGGAGGAGTGCAATGAGGAAGCCAGAGTCATTGGTTCTCGTCGGGTTTTTTGCGGCCGTAACCCTTTTCGGTTTGACCGCGAGTTCCTATGCGGACACGTACATCAAGCACGTCACGCACACTGACTCGTTTGAGGCGATGGGCCAGGTCCAGCCGGCACGGGACGATACGTCCGAGTGCTGGGTGACCGATGGGAGGGCCTGTATCATCAATGCTGATAGCGCGTCCTTCGTCATGATCGCCGATAAGAACATCATGTACATGATCGACCACTATGAAAAGACATATTCGGAAATGCCACTCGACGCGGTCGGTGACATCAAGAAGATGGCCGGCCTGGAGGATGATGAAGAGGGCGCCGAGTACGCCGAGATGATGCAGGGCATGATGGGGGGGATGATGGCCATGACGGTCAGCGTTACCCCGACCGAGGAAAAGAAGAAGATCGACAAGTGGACTGCCACCAAGTACATCGTGGATATGACCATGCCGATGGGGTCGAGCAAGTCGGAAGTCTGGGCGACCGAGGATATCGACGTTGACTACGATGTCCTTCGCACCATCAGTTACGCCATGATGTCCTACGTCCCGGGTTTCGCGGAGGCCATGAAGGAAATGGCGAAGGTGAAAGGCGTCGCTCTCCTGAGCGTGGGCGAGGCGTCCATGATGGGCGCGGCCGTCAAGACGTTGACGAAGTTGGTTGAAATTGCCGACAAACCTGCGCCGGCGGGCACCTTCAGCGTGCCGGAGGGGTACGAGAAAATTGAAATGAAGGGTATGGGGCGGCCATAGGCTCCACCTTCAGGCTGCCCTGGCGGGATTACGGGGGCGGAGAGCCACGGCGTGCGGGCATCGGTCCGTATCACCGGGTCGATGCTGCGTGGGCGTGATCCGTAAAACAAATGCTTGCCCGCATCCCGCCACGTGCGTAAATTGAGCACTGCGTATCCGAATTACATGGATATTTACCCTCGATACTTGACATATGTGACGTTCCGGTTCCGTGCCCTGATTAGATCCCGCGAGCACGAACGCGTCCGATGTCGGTGAAGGAAACAGGGAGTCAAGAGTGCCGGGTGACGACGACAAGTACCGGTCGGACAGCACGGGACGGCCTTCCGCGAGTGAGGACCCGCTTGGCATAATCGGCTGGGTGGTCGGCGGTAAATACAAGATCGGGTCTTACGTTGGCGGCGGCGGCTTCGGCGAGGTCTACGGCGGCTACAACGTCAACCTGATAGAACAGCGGGTTATCGTCAAGTTCTTCAAGCGGGTGCAGGTCCGGGACAAGTTCGACAAGGAAGCCAGGATCCTCTGCATGCTGGACCACCCCAACATCTCGCGGGTGATCGATTACCTTCCGGACGAGGGCGCCCTGGTCATTCAATACATCGACGGCCGCAACGGCGCCGAGGTCCTGAAGGAAACAGGCTCGCTGGCGGAGGACATGTTTCTGCGCGTGGCCCGGTCCATGACCGACGCCGTCGCCTATGCCCACGAACGAAAGATTGCGCACCGCGATATCAAACCGGCCAACATTCTCATCGACAGAAACGACCACGTCTACCTGATCGACTTCGGCATCGCCAAGGAGATCGGCGGCGCGGCCACCAAGACGGCCTACCAGGCGTTAACGCCCATGTTCGCCGCACCCGAACGCCAGGCGGGCGACCGCGACTACAACCCCTTCCTGAGCGACATTTACGAGCTTGGCATTACGCTGTTCACTTTCGCCACCAACAGTATGCCGTATCGCAATCCGGTGTCGCCGAACCCCGCCGAATGGGGCGGGCGGGTCGCCGGTCGCCTCTCCCCGCAGCTTCGACGTATCATCAAGAAAGCGACGCACCCGGAGCCGGCAAAGCGCCACCAGTCGGCCAGGGAATTGCTCAGCGAGTTGAATGCGATTGAGAACGTCTACCACCGGCGTCGCAGAAAGCCGCTGTGGGCGGCCGTGATCGTTATCGCGCTGGCAGCGGCGGCCTTCCTGGGTCGCGATACCGTACGGGGCTGGCTGTCGCTCGGCGGCGCTGAGCCGACGGCAAGTCAGGCCGAGAGGGCCCTTGACCGGGATCAGGCGGGCACGGACCGGGAACCGCTGAACGAGCCGGCAGGCGCGGCGGCGGATACCGTCGCACGCGACGCCGGTCGCCAGGCGGATACCGGCGCCCTGACCGGGGCAGCCACAGGCGTTACGGAAACCATCCAGCAGCGCCCGGAGCCGCCCAGAGCAGCCCAGGAGACCACTCAGGAAACGACCGAACCGGTAGTTGCGCCGGTTGAAGAAGTATCGCCAACCCTGCGCGTGGATGTTATTCCCGAGGGTTTTGAGAAGCTGCTCATAGATGACAGGGAACGGGTTCCGGGGCGGGCCTTTGACATCGCATCCGGCACTCACCAGGTGATCGTTGTCCACCCGGCCTATCCCGTGCTCAGAAAGGTCGTGCGCGTTTCGGATGAGCAGACGAGCGTGGCCTACGATCTGGAGAGAGAGTTTGCCGGGGCTGATACGGTCAGCGTCCAGGTGGCGCTGTACCCGCCGACCGATGACAACCTGGTCGAGTTTACCCTGAACGGCCGCAAACGGATTTACACCCAGTTCCCGGTGCTTGACCTGGCCGTTCTCGAAGGTGACTGGCAAATAAGTGTTGATGTGTTGCCAGTAAACGACTATCTTGGTGTACTTTTGAAAGTAGACTCCAGCGTGACATTCCCATACGGAGGCGGCCCGCGGGTCGGGCTCGCCGGGGCTGCCGGAACCACAACTCTCATGGCTGGCGAAAACGGACACGCAGTCCCACTGCTTATCTACTGGTCAGAACAATAGGTTTGAAACCTGAACATAACAGTCTAAGGAGGCAGGATGCGTAGTTGTAACCGCATGCTGAAAGGCATTGCCGTGTTGGTCCTGCTTGTCTTTGCGCAGTCGATGGTGTTACCGCAGTTGGTCCGGGCGCAGGCTCCCGAATGCGTCTACGACAAGACGAAACCGTCCCTGGATCACGCGCGAACCAATTTCAAGATCACCAACTACGACTGTGCGGAGATGGAGTTGAAGGACCTCCTGGCAGTGGACACGCTGGCCCTTCAAGACAAAGCGGACGCCCATATTCTGCTGGCTGCCGTCTACTACGCCAAAGTGCGAGGCGACAAGGAGAAGCGGAACCGGGTCATGAAAGAGTTCGTCGCGGCCTTCAAGGCTGCCCGCGAGTGGCGCGGCGTGCTCGACATCCAGTCACCCGAGTTTCTCGCTCTCATGAAAGAGGCGCAGGATTTGGTGGATCAGGAGGAGAGCGCCATGGCGGCCGTCGAGGAACAGGTGCCCGGGGCCAGGGTGGATCTGGGGCTGAAAGACGAGGATAAAGGCAAAAAGAAGCCCTGGTATAAACGCTGGTGGGTGCTCGGCATCGGAGTCGGCGTTGTTGCCATGGCCGTGGCCGTGGCCGCCGGCGGGGGCGGTGATGAACCCGGTGAGGAGCCGCTTGGCCCGCTGCCCGGATTCCCCGGACATCCTTAAGTAAGATGGACCGTACCGGCAAGATGGCGGCATCGCAAGCCGCAATGACCTTGAGAAAAGCAAATTGAGAGATCCCAAAGATATCAGGAAGGAGCCCGTAAGATGCGAAACTCAGGCAAAGTGTTACTCTTGATCGTCACGCTGGTTGTGCTTCTGTCGGCGCAATTGGCGGCCCAGGCGCCCGGCACCATATTGTACCAGGGGCGCCTGACCAATGCCGACGGCGACCCGATTGTCGCCCCGACAGACGTGAAGTTCAGGATACTAAAAGATACCACGGCGTCACCGGAGGTGATCCTGGATACTACTATGAGCATCACGCCGGACACGAACGGGGTATTCACCGTCGAGCTTGGACCGCTGATAAACCCTTCAGACTGGAACGGCGCCAAGCGGTTTCTCGGCATAACCGTTGGGACCGATGCGGAAATGCTGCCGTACCAGGTTCTGACATCGGTGCCATATGCCCTTTCGGCGGGGCAGGCTGAGATGGCCGCAGGCGTGGGTAACAATTCCGTCACGTCGTCTTCCATCGTCGATGGCTCAATAATGAACGCAGATATCAGCGGCTCGGCGGCCATTGCCGCGAGCAAGATCTCCGGCACTGCGGCCACGCTGGGTGCAAGCCAGACGTTTACCGGGACTCAGACCTTTCATGACAGCACCATGACGGTCGGGTCGGCCGGCATCACCATTGGCAACTTCGGCATTGCTCCAAGCGCGACATATCTTATGCGAATGCGGCGAAACTACAACACCACCGCGCCCCGGTACGGAGTGGACATCAATATGGTTAACGCGAGCACGGGGACTACGTACGGCCTGGTATCTAATGTGCAGCATACTACGGTCAGCGGCGGCGGAAGCGTCTATGGCGTTAGCACCGATGCTATAAGTGATGGAGGAACGCGATACGGTGTCGAGGTTTATGCCGCACGCCAGACGGTACCGTCTTACACGGGAACCACCTACGGAGTTATGTCCGGCGCGTTCAACGGGCTTAACGTTTACGGCCTGTACGCTGACGGCGGTAACTGCTCTAACTACTACGGCATATATTGCGCCACCGCAAGCGGTGTTACGGGGACGAACCTTGCCGGGTACTTTAACGGCAGCATCAATGTTACCGGCTCGGTGCTCGGACCCGGGATTTTCTTTACGGTCGATCACCCGCTCGATCCGGAGAACAAGTACCTCAGCCACAGTTCCGTCGAGTCTCCCGACATGATGAACGTATACAACGGTAATGTCACCACCGACGGCAACGGTGAGGCGGTCGTTCAACTGCCGGACTACTTCAGTGCCTTCAACCGGGATTTCAGGTACCAGTTGACGCCGATCGGTGAGTTCGCCCAGGCCATCGTGGCCGAGGAAATATCCGGGAATGCCTTTACGATCAGGACCGACAAGCCCAATGTCAAGGTTTCGTGGCAAGTGACCGGTATCCGCACGGATGCCTGGGCCGAGGCTAACCGCATGCAGGTGGAAAGGGTAAAACCGGACAATGAGAGAGGCCTGTACATGCATCCGGAGGCGTTCGGCCTTGGTCCGGAGAAGTACATCAACTACGAGCAGGAGCAGGAAGCTGACAGGGCGGCAGGTGAAGAAGGCAGGCAGCAGCAGTGAGCGGAGCGTCTTTCATCCTTGTCATTCAAAACTGGCGTAATCAGGATGCTGATTACGCTCCAGTAAGAGAGGTCAGCTATGAAAAAAACGATTAGCATAATATCGGCGCTGGGCCTGATGCTGATTGCCTCTCAGGTGATGGCTCAGGCGGGCAGCGCCAATTACCTGCTCACGAACGGCGGTGTTGTCGGGGGCGGCGGCGGCGGAACGTCGGCCAATGCCGCCCTGGTCGGCAACTTCGGAAACGGCCCGATGGGTGTCAGCAGTTCGGCCAATTACACGGTCAATGGTGGTGTCATCGGTTCCATGGAGGCCGGACCGCGCTTTTTCGCAGCGTATGGCATCCCCGACGAGCAGATCGTGCCGGTGGCCAACTACCCGCTCAGCGTGACCTACGGCAACCAGGAGGGTACGGTCGTCGGGGCGTTCTTCTCCCGGCCGTCCGCCGGAACGTCATACGGTCAGGCCGCCATGACGGTTGGAGCCGGCAGCACCCTGCAATACACGATCCCGGCCGCCAGCCTGACCGTCCGAGGGCTGGAATACTACGTACGGATCGTGGATCAGGGCACAAATGACACCGTTTACGTGGGCTCGGCCGATAACCCGCTGCGGTTCGTGTGCGAGTTGAACAACAGCCAGGGCAGGCGGCCGACGGGCATGCCGGATGCGCAGTATCGCATTATCGGTCTGCCGGTCAATATCCAGGGCGACAATACGCCGCAGACGATTTTCCTGGACGACCTGGGCGCGGTGGATGTCACGCAATGGCGGCTGGGCCGCTATGAAGCGGACGACGACACGATCTATGCATATCCGAACGTCGCCGGCGTGAAACCGGGAACGGGGTACTGGTTGATCGCCCGCGGCGGGCGTCGCTACGGCGCCGCCGGGTACTCGATGCTTCCCAACCTGACCTATGACGGAAGCGAGTATTACCGACCGGGCGTACAACTGGATTCCGGCTGGAACCAACTGGCCAATCCGTTTTCTTTTCCGGTGCGGTGGCATGACGTGTTTTTTGACACCAGCAATGTTATTCTGACCGTTCATTCCGACGCCATTCTTGACGATGCCGCGTACTGGTATGACGGCGGCCTGGCGGATTACCGCACGGTCAACTCGATTCCCGCCTGGGAAGGCTTTTTTGTCTACATCAAGAGGTCGGGCGTCAAGATTCTGTATCCGTTTGAGGAGTCTACAGTTACCGGCATGCCGGCGGCGCTGGCGGCGGACACGCTGAGCATCGTCGACGGCTGGCACATAAACCTCCAACTGGCCTCTGCCGGCGGCAGGGACGGGATCAATTTTGCCGGCGTGCGAAGCGACGCGCGGCCGGGTGATGACGCCTACGACTTCGTGGAACCGCCGTCCCCGCCCGAGGCACCGTACCTGGCCTTCTCCATGCCGGATCAGGGCGGCCTGTTCCGCACCGATTACAGACCGTATTTCACTGACGGCGCCACCTGGGATGTGGTTATGTCAAAGGGCAGCAAGCGCGTCCTGATGGTCACGGGTATCGACCAGATCCCGGACGACATGCAGGCCTGGCTGATCACTGACAAGGGCACGGTGAACGAGCTTACCGAAGGAATGACCATCGAACTGCCGGGGGACGTAGCCGGCGGTCGCCTGGCGGTCGGAAAGCCCGAATACCTCGCCAGCCTGCTTGCGGAGGCCCTGCCGGAGAACTACGAACTGAGCCAGAGCTTCCCGAATCCGTTTAACCCCACCGCCACCATCCGCTTCGCCCTTCCCAACTCGGGCAACGTGAAGCTGGTTGTCTACAACGTCCTTGGCCAGCATGTGACCGCGCTGGTGGACGGGCCCCTCGAAGCCGGGCGCCACGTGGTAGTCTGGGAAGGACGTGACGACGGCGGCAAGACGGTCGCGAGCGGTGTCTACTTCTATCGTCTGACGGCCGGGAAGTTCCGCGACTCGAAGAAGATGGTGTTTCTGAAGTAGCCTCTCCGGCGGCGAAACGGGATCGGGAAGACCGGGTGTTGCACGGCTCTACCCGCGCCATTGGATTGGTACGCCCGGGGTCGGGACAACGTGATGCCGGGTGGGGATAGTCTGCATCGCTGGAGTTGAAACATTGACTGTGGTCTGAAACGGCAGGTATATTTGACGTTGTCATACAACCGCACGAGTGTTGGGAGGATATGATGGGTAAGCCCGCCGCCCGCATGGGCGACATGACCGTTCACGGCGGTTCGATACTTGCCGGGGCTCCCACCGTGATGATCGGGGGCAAGCCCGCGGCACGGGTCGGCGACATGCACGTTTGCCCCATGCTCAACCCGGGCGTGCCACCCCCTCCGCACGTCGGTGCGGCCATTTTGCCCCCGGGCTGTCCCACGGTGATGATTGGCGGCATGCCTGCCGCCTGTGTCGGCGACATGGTGGCGTGTTCCGGTCCGCCTGATTCCATTGCCCCCCCCGGTTGCCCCACGGTCCTTATCGGACCGGGAGGAGGCGGCGGTGGAGGCGGTGGTGCCGCCCAGACGGGATCAGCCGCGGCGGGCACCGGTGCCGGCGCGGCGCAACTGGAAGGCAGTGTTGAAGACGACGAAAAGGAAACCCACTACCTTGACGTGAGTTTCGAGGACAAGGGCGGGTTTCCGATCTCCGGCGTCGGATACACCGTCAAATCTCCTGATAACAAGACCGGCAGGGGACTGCTGTCCGGAAAGCTGAAGAGGGCCGACGTACCGGCGGGCAATTACGAAATCGCCCTGCACGCCATCGTCAACGCCAAATGGTCGACCAGGGAAGCTCCCACCGGAGATAAGGTGAAACTGATTGTCGAGACGGCCGGTATGGAGCCGGGGGAGACGGCCACGCTCGAAATCTACTTGCGAGACGCCAACTTCGCCACGCGGCTGATGAAATCCTGGGAAGTCCAGATCAGCGGCGACAAGATCGAAGAAGAGTGGGAATTCAAGGTCGACGACGAGTATCTCAAGATGCAGGGCGAGAAGGAACAATCCGGCGGCTATTCCTTCCCTCTCTTCTACTTCATGGTCAGGATCGGCGATTTGCAGATGCGTTCGGGGCTGCTCAGGTTCAAGGACTGGGTGGAAGTCGAGCTCAAGGACGAAGACGGCAACGCCATCGGCAACAAGAAGTATCGTGTTTCTCTGTCCAACGGTGAAACGCGCAGCGGCACGCTGGACGGAAACGGGACGGCCAGGGAAGAGAACGTCCCTCCCGGGCCGGTCAGAACGTCGGTAGACGTGAAAAGTTGAGGACTTTGCAGACATGACAGCATGGGTGAGCGATGGCCGGCGGCGTCATTGACGTTGCGGTCGAAGCGTTAGGGGCCGCCGTTAAGGCCATTGCCGTTTCGGGCGCCGTTGCGAAGATCAAAGCCAGGCCCACGGCGGTGGATTTCCTCGAACTGGAGGATACCCTTTTCAACGACGGCAGCGCCGTGATGATGCCCGAGGCGCCTGCACCGGAGGGCGGTGGTGGGGGCGGCGATGCGCCTCCGCTTCTTACCGGGGTGAGAGCCCTCGCACTGGGCATAAACCATCTGGTTCTCTATCCCGAAAAGCGCATGGTCATCACCGGGCACACCCACCAGGGGGACGATATCCCCGATACTTTCCGGCTGTCCCGGGAGCGGGCCGAGGGTGTTCAGTACCTCCTTGAGGGAGACATTGAAAAGTGGCGGGACACTTGTGACAAGCGCCACGTTATCAAGGATTACCAGCGCATCCTCAAGTACTTCCATGAACTGGCGCCTTGGAAGGGCGGCAACTGGAACTGTGATCCCGGTGACGCGACCGGCGATTGGAACGACGCTACAAAGAACGCTCTCAACGAGTTTGCCAAGGGATTCAACAAGGATTTCGCCCATCCGCCCGATATCCCCAAACTGCCGGACAACCTGGGGACACAAATGGAGGCGGGCGAACACAAGTGGCCCAAGGATCACTGGCCGGCGCTGTATCATCTGTACGATCGTCTGTTGCGCGATACGCTTTCGGTGGACGCGGCGAAACTCGGTCAACTCCGGACACAGCAGGTGAAGAAGCGATTTCTCAACCTGAAAGCCATCGGGTGTGCCCATTCGTTTGCCATCGATCCCCCACCCGAAGACGTGTACAAGTATCGGTCGACGACCAACACGCGGGTCGAGATTCTCTTTTTCCCGGGGGCGGAGACGGAGAAACCCGAACTGATGTGCTGGCCGACCTTTGATGCCTTGCACCAGGCGGAGCAGTGCCCCATATGGCACCACGATCTAATGCGCCGCTCGTACATCGATTCGGGCGACCTGCACGCGGTCGTCTACCACCTCAGGTTCCGGCACTACGACCGTGTCAAGAAATCATGGCAGTACATTCCTGAGGACAAGGACCTGAAAATCAGGACCTTTGAGAAGGAGGGCGCCAACCCGCCCAAGGAAATCCGCACCATCACCCAGTACCACAACGGCATATATTCGGCAAGGGTGCAGTTTTCCGAGGCCAACCCGAACTTCGCGGCCAAGAAGCTGTACTTTATGTTCGAGACGGCCAACAGGTGGATCTACACTGCCAACAAGGACGCTACGCCGAAGATCGTTACCATTCAGCCTGCCGACTACAACGCGCTGACCTTTGCCGAGAAATACAAGCGCTATGACCTTCCGGCCAAATGGTGCTCGCTGAATTACTGGACCCTGTACACGGCCGGCCTCACGGACGGAGCGGTGTTCCAGGAGGCCGTCAAAGATAAGCGCCAACTCAAGCCGTTCGGCGCCAAGACCACGGCCGAGAGTGAGCCGCTCACGTTTTCGCTGGATGACATTGTCCTTATGGACGCGGCCGGCCACGACCAGGATGTCAAGGACGAGAACCAGCGGGGCACCGCCAAGGAGCTGTGCGACGGCGTGGCGGCCGGGGATCCCGGCTCGCGGGTGAAGCTGTTCGTGGTCGACGATGCCACCAAGCAGCTCAAGCTGTACCGGTCGGCCGACGCCGACCCCAAGTCATGCCGGATCAGATTTGACAAGAACCTGATCACGGTGCCGGCGCCCGGCGTGAGGATCGTTCATTTTCGCGACGGTTTTTACACCGTGGCCAACCGCCGGACCACCGATCAGCCGGCCGACTGGATGGACAAGAACTTCGTCGTCGGGGCCAGGCTGGCCTTGCGTAACGATCCGGACAAGCACAAATCCTGGCCACTGCAGCACTTCAGCGTGCATCAGGGTTTCACCGGCGATTACGATCTGCACTACTTCCACAGGCTGCATCTGGAAGACGACCACCCGGTATCTTTCCTCATTATCTATACCTCAATAAACTTCATGCTCGATACCCGCCAGGACCCTGAGGACCCCGCGTGGACAGGCGACGCCAAGAATCCACAAGACGCTGATGTGACCAAGTTCGTCGACGAGGGTGTGTACAACGCGATCGAGTACTGGAACCGAAAAGGCTACTATTTTGAAGAAGAGGGCGCGGCCGCGGACTGTGTCCTGATCCGCCGGTTCTATTTCTTCGACGAACGGGAGACGTTCAAACTGGCGACAGCCGACGTGCCGAAGAACGTCGATTTTGACACCGATCCGACGGCTGTTTTTATCGATGGTGACTTTCAGACCGCTCAGGAGAACGCCTTCGGAGGACCGGTCAGGTTTGTGGCCTTTGTCTGCCCCGACCAGGACGTGAACACGCCCTATGGTGATGCCTATGCCTGGCCGGTCAGGGGCGAGAACAAGGCCAGCGGCGTGGCCGCCTACTCGGTCCTGAAGCTGAACAAGTCGGCTTATAAGATTGTGCTGAACATCTTTGACTACAACAACAAGCCTCCAGCGAACCCGGCCACCGAAGCGTCGGCATACAAGGAGGACGGCACGCGGTACGGGGTCTTCACGCTGGCCCACGAACTCGGGCACGTCACGAGCCTGGCTGACGAGTACGTGCAGGATGTACCGGCGGAGACAGGGGGCACGGCGAACAACACCCAGGGCTACCCCGCTTTCGACCAGTTCTTTGAGCAGTATACAATGCCCTCCAACGAGCCGTCCATGATGTACCTTAATGGCTCCCCGCGCCTGCACCATACCTGGTATCACTTGCACTGTATACAGCATCACATAGATGACCCCGCGGGTGATCTCAGGGACGCGGCGTGGCTGGGAGGCAAGAAGTTTGTCGCGCGCTTTGTCACGACTGATTACGATTACAGGTACAAGCGGGACCTGACGGGGGCGTCGCCCGTGCCGCAGGATATCCGAACACCGTACAAGCAGGAAAAGAGATATGAGTTACCCAACTGGGTGGTGGTTTCGCTCATTCCTGACCTGACGCCGCTATCGAATCCGTTGAAGGCCAAGATCAGGACCGAGGCGGCCGACAAGTCCTTCTATTTCACCGGCACGATGACCGTCGCCGAGCGGGACGATATCAAGAACCGGTTTGCCGCTGGTGCTGCCGGTGACGCGGACAGGAAGATGATAGACCGCCTGTATCAGAAGACGCGGTCGACACGAAGAGTGTATCTGGCGTTGTACGACACCGGGCAGGACGAGTCCTCCTGCCGGTTCTTCCACGAAAACCAGGTTGATGAATGCCAGGCTGTCCTGGTCGTCCGCGTCTTTCTCGGAATTGACTTCACGGATGATGACGTCGCCGCCGGTAACTGGACGTGGGCCGATTTGCACGCCGTTCTGGACGAGCTCAAGAACGGGTGGGCGGAACTCGGCAATACTTACCGGCTCGTTCGAACCGCGGGCGCCAACGACATTGAACGGATATATGTTCACTTCATGGCGGGCTTTGCCGACGCGGGCAAAGCCGGCGCAGACTGGAGCTACAAGCTCGACCTTCTCAGGTCGACCACGACGTTTGAAGTGACGGTGGCCACTGCGCCGAACCCGGTCCCGCCGCCGCCGGCCAACGCATCGTATGATGCCGGGCCCAAGAAGCTCAAGTACAAGGGGAGGATGACCGACGCCGATCAGGGTCAACTTCAAGGATACTTCGCCGGCCAGGCGGCCGATGAGGCCAAAGTTGATGATTTGCACGAGAAATCGACGACGGTGGAGCGGATTGTCAGCGCCAGCGGGGAAATCGACGTGCCGAGGGACGTCACCGCGGAAGATCTGAAGCACCACTTCATTAATATGTATCCGGATGACGACGTCACCGACAGGTTGAAGTTTCTTGAGACTTGGGTGAGCAGCGAGCTGGGAGCCACTTACGAGGTGCAGCAGATTCCGCCACCGGCTCCCCCGCTTCCTCCTCCACCCCCGCCGCCGCCTCCGCCACCCCCGCCCCCGCCACCGGGGCCGTAGGGAGTGTGACGCATGAGCGGTTGCAGAATGGATAGCGCCGAGGAATAAAATGACAGGAGTTCTTTCGACATATGGATACGCGAAGACAGGTGATCCGTGCGATGTGCCTGGTACTGGCGGTCACGGCCTCGGCCGGGTGCACGGGAAATGCTTCGCGAGCTCAGACGGCTCAAGGGGCAGAGGAGACGACCGTGGCTGAAGTGCTGACTATCAATACAAACCGCTTTGCCGATCTCCAGAACAGTTCGTTCCTGCCGGTCAGCGGGCGCATAACCGGTAACGAAGTGTGGTTCAGTCCATCCATGGACACCGGCCGCATGCGTATTCCCGCCTGTCTGGGGCTGCACGGGGACGTTCTCGTCGCCGGTTATGGCACTCTTCTGGTAGGCGTGAGACGGCAGGACGGCCCCGCGCTCTGGGCGCACACGATCACCGGCAATCACGCTTTCATGATGAACGAGCGCGGTATCGTTACCCTTAATCACGCCGGGTTCTTTGTCCTGCGGGATTTCGAGGGCGAGACGGTCGAGAAAAAATACCTGGCCATGGTCACTCGCGAGACCTTTCTGCACTTCTTCGCTGAGGTCGGCGAGGAAACGGTGTTCTGTTTCCAGACGTACCCCAAGCCGGTGAATAAGCCGGGTATGCAAGTGGAGTTGCCGAGGACTGCGTTCATTCGATATATTCCAGACCACCGCGATATTCGCTGGTACTTTGAGCGTCGGGAAACATGCCTGGACGCTCTGATCAGCCGGGACCTCGCGCGCGTCTATATCGCCGTCTACGACAAGCTGTATTCGTTCCCGACCGACGCCGCCTCGGAGGATTCGGTCGTGACTGTCGAGTTCACCAGGATTGCGTCGTTATCGGTGGATCACAGCGGTAAGGCGCTGGTGGTCGATATGACGGAAGAGGGGACGGAACTGAAGCAGGTGGCGGCCGACGGCCAAATCGAGTGGACCGTTCCACTCGGGACCTTGCCGGTATCGCCGCAACCGCCGGCCTCGTCGCCGGACGGCTACGTGTACATTGTCAGCGGCAATGTTCTGCATCAAATAAAGGACGGGGCCATTCTCTGGAGTCGTCCCCTGCCCGCCGGGCCGGACGAGATTCTCTACAGCGTGCTGGCCGACAATTCGGTGCTGGCCGCCGCCGGCCAGGCCCTCGTGCACGTTTCCGACCGGGGCGAAGAAATCATGGCCAAAATGATGCTCTCGCCGATCGGTACCAGGCCGCTCATGGATGAACAGGGGAGAGTCTACCTGGGAGGTGCCGATGGCATTCGTTGTCTTCAGTAGGATCACCCATGCTGCGGGGAAACGCCCATGACTTCATACAATAACCAGTTTCGCATTGACCTGCCCGACGGATGGGAAGACCGGTCGGTCCACTACCTGCTCGGACCGGAGGAGGGCGGGACCCAGCACAGCCTGACGATCGTCGTTGACCGCTATGCCAGGGGCGCCGAGTTGGCCGAATACGCCCGACAGAGAATCGAAACCGCCGTTGATGCCATCCCCGGGGCCGAAATCCTCAAGGAGGAAGAGAAGTCACTTCCGGACGGTCGCACGGTCTACGAGTGCGTCTTCAAATGGGTTCCGTCCGACGGCAAGGCGGAGTTTCGCAAGATTGATTGCATGATTATCGACGGCGTGGGGTACACGTTCACGTCGAACTTCTCCAAGAAAACCGTCAAAACCATTCGAACCGTCGTAGACCAGATGATCGCTTCATTCGCGCCGCTCGACGAAGACTGAGGCAGTGGAGGACCGTTGTGGACCTGAGCTATTCCAAGGGGACCGACAGCAAGCACACCGTTAAGCTGGAGTCGCACCTCATTTCCGCCGAGTGGCTCTGCCCGTTCGCCATAGGCGGCCAGACGGCCAAATTCGAGGTGCGGACGAGCTTCGTCGGGGACGGCGCGCCGGTGAAGGTCACCGGCAAGAGTGAGAAAGGCAAGAAGGCGGGCAAGACAAGCGGCACCATCATGCGCAACAAGTACGTCGGGGAACTGGCTATCCCTGAGGATATCGAGTACGGCGATAGTGTCTATTTCGAGGCTTCGCTGCCCAAGAACAGCCTGTCGGGGGAGTCCTTCCCCATCCCGGCCTTCCCGCCGGTCGAGGTGACGAACATGAAATGGAGCGCCGCCGAAGCCCGGCGGGGCGATATCCTTACCCTGACGGCCGACGTGCGCGACCTGCCGGATGACCTGGAGATTATGGTTGTCATCTACGAATACGATGAGGACGGCATACACGACAGGATCACCGAACTGCCCGTCAGGATCAAGGACCGCAAGATCAAACTCCAGTGGGAGTACGAGTATCACGAGGATACCGACGAAATCAACACCGAAACCGACCTTGAGCAATACGGCAAGCACTACAGCCCGCCGGAGTACTTCTTCGCGGTGAAGGTCGGTGACGCCGAATACGGCCGTGAGCAGGAATCCGGGCTTCTGTTGTTCAAAGACTGGATGGAGGTTACGCTGAAGGACCATGCGGGTAAGCCGCTGGGCAAAGAAAAGTACACGCTGCGCATGCCGGACGGCACGACCCGTGACGGCAATCTGGACGACAGCGGTTACGCCAAGGTTGAGGACGTGCCGCCCGGGACGTGCACGGTCGATTTCCCCGATCTTAAAGAGGAATAAGGGACCGGAGAAGCTTTCGGATGGAGAATATATATATAGCCGGAGAAAGCCTCAAAGCCGCCAGCGGCCGCGACCTGGCGGCGACGCACGTTACGCCGGTCTACCGGAAAATCAGTATTACGAAGATCGAGGTCCTTGACGACACTGATGTCTGGTCGAAGGGAGATTTTGTGTGCGAGGCCCTCGTCAACGGCGTCACCCTCGGCACCACCGAGGTCCAGTACAAGAGCACCGAGCAGTTCCTCGACTACGAGTTCGCCATTGCCGTGAAGCACTACCCGCTGACTCAGGACCGCCAGCCCAACCCCCTGGTTGTTCAATTCAAGGCCGACGAACTCGACACCGCTTTCCTGTTCTTCGGGTCGTCCAAAGAGAAGGTGGCCGACTTCCGCCAGGAGTTCGCTGAAGGCTGTGATTACGGCATCGAGGATGAGATCAAGCCGTTTGTCAACGATTACCTGAGAGTTCACTACACGATCGAGAAGCTTACGGAGTCGCAGTTCGATAATCTGGAAAAGATCGCCGGGGAGGTCTTTACTTACGACGAAGCTAACCCCAAAATGAAAGTATCGGTGGACGGTGCCCTTGTCAGGCTGTTCGAGGTGAGGAAGGCCGAAGCCGCCAGCGGCAAGGTCGAAAGCGCGCCCGGCGACGGCACTTTTGTGAAACAGACCAACCCGCGCGATGACCGTCTCTTCGACCTCACCGGGCTGGACGTGGACGTCGCCTACCGCGTCAGGATAACGGCCAACGGTTACAGCAGTTTCACTCACGATTTCAACTGCCTGCACCAGTTCGTCCGCGCACCGCTGTCGAGGATATGCTTCAACGGCAAGGTCGTCGATCAGGACAAGAAGGCGCTGGCCAATGCCGACGTGCACCTGTACAAGACGATGGTGAGACTTCCCAAAGAACTCCCATGTTTCAGAGAGGGAAGCACAGACAAACCAATAAAGATCAAAACGGGGGAAGAACCCTTCAAACTCGATGCCGGCAGCTACACGGGGCTGGAGATCAAAGAGGTTGCGGGCAACCGCTGGGCCCGGATTCAGGCGGCCAAACTGCCCGCCGGCACCGGATGGCTCTGCTATGGTTCTGGCACCAAGTCATGGGCAACCATGAACGCCACCAACACCAGCGTCACGCTCAACTCCAAACTCAAGTGTTTCGAAACGACGGATGTCAGGAGGCCGATCCAGGTAGCGGTTACTAAGGACGTTCGCATCGCCGCCGGGGACTATGCGGTCATAGCTACATCATTGGACAGCACCAAGGACGCCGACTACGTCAAGATCCGGTCGGAAAATCTCCCGTACGACGAGGGGTGGGTCTGTTCACGCTGGCGTGACACGGCCGACAAGGACCACCACACGGCGGTCCTGTATGACACGAGAATCAAGGACAATGCGGTCAAGACCGACAACAAGGGCCAATTCAGCATCCGGATCGAGGATCAGCCGGATCAGCTCTACCGGGTCCGGACGGTGCTTCAGAACCACTTCGACGGTGAAAGCGCCCGGAAACTCCCGGCGGTGGAGAAGGGCAAGAACCCGGCCGTGATTTCGATGACCCACTGTGACGGCATAATCGAAGAGTCGGACATCACGCGCTGGCTGAGCGAGTTTGAGGGCTGGACGTACGGCCTGAACGTGGTCCCCCGCTACCCCGCCGGCTGGCATATCCACGACCTCGTGCAATATCAGAATGCAGCAGGGGACTTTGTAAGCTCGTTGAAGGCGGCCCCGCCGAAATCCACGCAGAACGGCTGCAACTCGTTCGTGGAGGCGCTCTTGATTCAGGCGTGGCGGGAGAAGTTCGGCGCGACTTTCGGATGGGATAATGATAAACACATGACGGTGATGATCCCGAACCGCTGGGATGACACGGAGCCGCCCGCCGGCGGGCAGTTCGACCCCACTATTGACCTGTACGGGCCGGTGACGCTTGCGATCGGCGAAGATGACGACGACGTGCGCATGGCCATCGGCGTTGCCAGCGACCGGATCCCGCCCCCGTGGACCGTGGTGCAGGCGTGGTGGAAATGGAACCCCACGCGTGTGCCGCCGGCCGAGCCGGGTAAGCCGCCGACCGCGACCGATATCGGTGGCCACTGCTTCATAATCGTCGACGTGCATCCTGAGACGCAACGGGTTCTTATGCTCGAATCCAATGTGCCCAGCAAGTTGAACGGTCCGGGTTTCCGGGAAGCCGGGCACCTTGACAACTTCCTGGAGGGTGACCAGGTCAATCCGAACAAGGACGACAAGTTCTGGTGGGAGCGGGTCACGGTGTTTGACTGGAAGAAGTTCACCGCAACCTTTCCCGTGAACAGGCGGCGCATGGCCCGCCTGAAAGTGAATAACCTGAGAATGGTCAAATGATATTCATCGTCAGAATTGCGTCCGCGCTTGTCTTCACATTCGTCTTACGATATGGCAGCGCCTCGGCGCAGTATGACCCGTTCGAAAAGGAATGCGCCCTGGGTTGCAGCCAGGATATGCAGGTGATCGGCTGGTCGCAGGATGAGGAGTACTACGCCGTTAGGCTGTACTGTCTTTATACTGACAGCAACCCGATGGTGGGCGGCTACCCTCTCCCGGTGGACTGCGAGGGGTATGTCTCCCACGTTGGGAAGGCCTATAACGGCGGTTTGTCCATTCATATCTTTCACGGCGGCCAGGTGGTCGAGAACCATCCTATTCAGGACGCCGACACCTGCACACCCCTCCCCGTGGCCAGAGAACGGTTGAAGAAAGCCAGGGCGGCGCTGAAATCATACGGCATCTGCCTGACCAATCCGGGAAGGATCCTGTACCCGGAGGATAACCGGGTGGTGGTGGACGACAGCACGCAAGGATCGTACACTCTCGTGCATACGCTTGACGTGCAGTACTTGCCTGACAGTGGATACGTGGATGGTGAGATCCACCGGGGCAGCCAAAGCCTCTCGCTGCTTACCGGCGGTGACACCGTCGAGGTGCTCCACCGGGAGATCAATGAGGAAGTACCTGTTACTTCCGGCTACACTAAGAGCCGGGGTTGCGAGGTCTTCTGCGTATCTCCTTCGGGGGACAGGATTCTTGTGTTGGGTTATACAAAGACCTTCAGCTATGCGGGCCAGTCGAGGTGCCTGTGGCTGTGGGGAGAGCTGTGCTGGGTCGAGAGTGAGTTACGAGCGTGCCGGGAGTGAACCCGGCGTGTGAGAGCGGGCCGGTCGGTGAAGACCGGCCTTGGCGAGAAGGCAAAGAAGGGTCGGCGCGCTGGCCGGGCCGAACAATTTGCTTGACACCTATAATGGGGAGAGTTATGGTATTAGGTTATAGAAATAAAGTGACCCCCGAGACGCCGTCAGCGTTGATATCTTGGCGAGCAAACCAAAAAGTGGACTAATACCCCATGGATATTGCCAGCTATTCTTCTGATTCGCGGGCCGTTATCAAGGTTGCCAAGGAAGTTGCCACGGAGTTCCGACACCCGGAAATCGAGATCGAGCACCTTCTCCTGGCAGTGGTGCGGCATGAGGGTTCCGAGGTCGAGTCGATTCTCAATCAGCTCGGCAAGAGTCCGAGTTCCGTTGCCTCGATCATCGAGATACACCTCAAGGAGCAGTCCAGCCGCTCCACGGCACGTGCCAACATCAGTATCAGCCCCGCCGTTGAACTGGTTCTGACTCAGGCGCTTGAGGAGAAGGCCAAGCTGTACGACCCTCTCGTCGAGCCGGAACACATTTTCATAGCCGCCTTTGACCTCAAGTCAAGCCTGTCTCCCTACATCCGCGACAAGCTTGACATTACCAAGGAGGATATCTACAAGGCGATTGCCGAGAGCAAGGCGGTCCAAGAGATAGCCTCGGGCGTCACGCCTGCCGGTGAGAGGGTTGCGGTCGAGGGCAGACGGGATGTGCCGGGGACGCTGCGCTACTGCATCGACATGACCAATCAGGCGGCGGCCGGTGAGTTCGACCCGATGATCGGGCGCGAGAAGGAGGTCCAGCAGGTCATCCAGATTCTGCTGCGGCGGCGAAAGAACTCGCCCGTCCTGGTGGGAGGCGCCGGTGTCGGCAAGTCCGCTATCGTCGAAGGGTTCGCGCAGGCGATCGTCGCCGGCGGTGTGCCCAAGGCGTTACGGGATGTGAAGGTGATGGAAGTCGACATGGGCTCCCTGATCGCAGGCGCCAAGTACAAGGGGGAGTTCGAGGAACGGTTTAAGACGCTTGTCGGCGAGGCCGTCAAGTCCGGCGGCAAGCTCGTTCTTTTCATCGACGAAGTTCACACTATCACCGGCGCGGGAGCCGGTTCCGGCGGCATGGATGCGGCCAATCTGATCAAGCCGGCGCTGGCTCGCGGCCATATCCGCCTGATCGGCGCCACCACCGAGGAGGAATACACCAAGCACCTCGAGAAGGACAAGGCGCTCGCCCGCCGCTTCGAAAAAGTCAAAGTTGAGGAACCGCTGTTCGACGAAGCCGTGCGCATTGTCGACGGCGTGGTTTCGAAGTACGCGGAGCATCACAAGATTACCTACACGCGCGAGGCTCTCGTGGGCTCGGTGAAATACGCCAAACGGTACCTGAGTGAGCGCAACCTGCCCGACGTCGCCCTGGACATCATCGACGAGGCTGGTTCCGAATACGCCGTCAAGGAGGAGTTTGCCAGAGAGAAGCTCCCCGAGCTGACGACGCAAGTGGCGGATATACGCAAGATGATCGCGCAATGTGAAGGTAAAGACCCGGAAAAAGACGCCGAGGCGTTCAGGCAGTTGCAGGAGTCGTGCGATCAGTTCTGCCGGGTGGTGGACCGGCTGCACGAATTCTGGGGACACCGCCTTGAGGCCGGCGCGGGAGCATCGTAATGGCTGACACTGTGAAGAATATCGACGTTCTGAAGCGCGATTTCGAGGAGAGAGCCCGGACGCTCCCGGCGCTCCAGTCGGTCGTGGACAAGCTCGATCAGACAATCAACGACTCGGATATCGCCGCCGTGGTGGCCCGCCGGACCGGGATTCCCGTCTCCAAGATGCTCACCGCGGAGAAGGACCGGCTGCTGAACATGGAGGCGTTCCTGTCCAGGAAAATCGTCGGCCAGGAGAAAGCGATCGCCGCCATCGCCAACGCTATACGCAAGTCGCGCGCCGGACTCAAGCTGGCGCACCGTCCGGTCGGTTCGTTCCTGTTCCTCGGTCCGACCGGCACCGGCAAGACGTACCTGCCCAAGCTGCTGGCCGAGTTCCTGTTCGATGACAAGAACGCCATGGTGCGGCTGGACATGTCCGAATACATGGAGAAGCACTCCGTGGCCAAGATGATCGGCGCCCCGCCCGGTTACGTGGGGTACGAGGAAGGCGGCGTGCTGACCGAGGCCGTCAGGCGTAAACCGTTCTCCATCGTGCTCTTCGACGAGGTTGAAAAGGCCCACCCGGACGTGTTCAATCTGCTGCTGCAGCTGCTGGACGACGGCCGGCTCACCGACGGCCAGAGCCGCACGGTTGACTTCTCCAACACCCTGGTGGTGCTGACCTCCAACTATGCGGCGGACCAGATTCTCGACGCCGACCGGGAGGGACGCGAGCTTGACATGGAGGAGGTCCGGTCCTTCCTTTTCTCCAAGTTCCGCCCGGAGTTCCTCAACCGGCTCAACGAGATTATCATCTACCATACCTTCACCCCGGAGCAGGTGGAGACGATTGCCGGTCTGGAGTTCAACCAGCTGTGCGAGCTGCTGGAAGATCAGGACATAACGGCCACGCTGAGCGCCGAGGCCCAGGCCAAGCTGGCCCGTGACGGCTACACCTTTGAGCTCGGCGCGCGGCCGATCCAGCGCATCATCGAGCAGCAGATCGTCAACCGGCTGTCGGTGGATATAATCACCGGCAAGGTGATGGCCGGCGACAGCGTTCGGGTGGAAGTGCAGGATGACGCATATATATTCACGAATGTAGAAGAAACTAAGAAGTAAATACAAACTGACGAGGGAGAAGCATATGGCGAAATTCATCCTCGGTGCGACGGAAAGGATCAAACGGGATGATTCCATTCCCGTGGAACTGCTTCCGTCCAACAAAACGCTCTACGCCGCGAAACTCAACAACGACGAAAACGCCGACGTGACACCGATGCGCTGCAACAACATGAAGGAGGTGTTCGAGAAGTATCGGCCCAACTTCTCGGTCGAGCTTGAGTCAGCGGAGGGGGAGCCGGTTAACGCTGATTTCGAGATCAAGGCGATGAAGGACTTCTCGTCAAAAGAACTCATCGAGAAGAACGACTACCTTCAGAAGACCTACTACAGCAAGGAGATCATGGCCGATCTTGACAAGCAGCTCAAGAAGAACGCCGCCCTGAAGAAAATCCTGGCGGACAAGGAAAAGAAAGAAGCGTTGCTGAAAGTGGCCCAGTACTACGTTGACCTTCTGAGCGAGTAAAGTGAGGTGATGAATAAATGGGTGAAGAGGAAAAACAACAGCCGCAACCGGAGGCCGCACCGGCCCAACCGGCGGAAGAAAAAGTAGCCGCTGAGCGACTCTCGGACAGCGATTTTACTTCCATCCTGGAGCAATCGTTCGGGGACTTCAAGAAGCTTGCTTCGTTACTCCCCTCGTTCAAGACTGCCGACGGTGATCTCGTGCGCGGAGTCGAGTGGCTCGACCCCAAGAAGGATTTCCAGCGCAAGGAATTCCTTAATAAGAAGGAATTCGGCACTCAGCGCCGGCTTTTAGCCGAACGCCTGAAAATCTGGTCGGAGTACCTCTCGCGCAGCGAGAATCTTGACGACGTTCGCAAGGCGCTCAACGAGTCGGCCACCAAGCTCGAGGAAAACCTCGGCAAGAACATGAAGAAGGTGCATCGAGCCAGTCGCGAACTCGAAGTCTCCTACCGGGCCATCGACAAGTTCTTCGCCAACGCGCAGGCGGAGCCGGACGAGAAGGTGAATGCCTACTTCTCCAACGTCAGCGCGGAAGAACTGACCGACCCGGACGACAAGGAGAAGTTCGAGCAGCTGACCACGGCGATCGCCGACCTGTACCGCGAGTGGAGCGTCAAGGAGTGCTTCTCGATGTGCGTCGTGCCCGGCTACCTCGGGAGCGTCGAGGCCATCGATACCTTTGGCCGGCAACTGGGTCTTCCGAACAAGGTGCATGTCCTGACCGACCTCCCCAACTTCGAGAAGTTCGACGAAGTCATGGAGATGCTGGATGATCCCAACTACGCGAACCTGGCCGGAATCGACGACTTCAAGCAGTACGTGTCGGTGTTTGCCAATTACATGCTGGCGCGTAACGCCAACGCATACGAGGAGGAGGACATGTGGGTGCCGCCGTCGGCGGCGGTGGCCGGCAAGATGTACCAGGGTGACGTGACGGTGGGTATGCAGCAGCCGATGGCGGGGTTCAAGCACGGCAAGATCAACGAGGCCAAGTACCTTCGGTTCAAGTGCAACCAGCCGAACGCCAGCAAGATCAACGAGAAGGGTGTCAATCCGCTTGTCGATTTCGAGGCGGCCCCGGTGGCCATGGGCGCCGCCACGCTGTTTAAGAAGGAGACCTTTAACGTCTACTCAATCCGCCGGACCTACGACTACGTGTATAAGACGCTCCGCAACTACCTGAACAAGCAGACGTTCAGCGTGATTGACCAGAAGTTCGTCGACACCATGCGCCGTGACATCGACAAGTTCATGAAGGCCATCTCGGGCGGCGACAACATTCTTCAGGACTTCAAGGTCGACATTTTTGCCGATGAAGAGATGCGCAAGCGTCAGGAGATTGACGTCAAGGTGAGCCTTAATCCCAAGTACCCGGCCCGGACATTCAACATCGAGTTCGTCGCCTGGGGCGAGGGAGACCAGGTCAACGTGAAGGACAAGTGACGCCGGCGTGACCGCTTCCGCACACGCGGTTTCACGACGTTGATGTCAGAGCTTTTTGAACAGTGTGGACGGACAAGTAACCACATCAAACCATAAGCGTGTAACAGTAAAGGGAGAAACGTAATGGCCAGGAGACCAAGTCTGGAAATCGACGGTGTCGTGTACAAGAATGTGTACGCGGTAAGTTACGAGCTGTACACCGCCAAGGATGAAACGGGGCGTCCCTCGGACCGTGCCCACGCCGGTCTTATCAAGGTCACTCGCGAATCCGACGAGAACAGCGACATCTCACGCTGGGCCATGGATTCCAGTGAGCCGAATATGAAGGGTGGCAAGGTGACGTTCAGGAACCCGCACGACGCAGTCATGAAAGAGCTGACGTGGGAGCAAGGGTTCATCACGCGTTACGAGGAACACGTCCCGCACGTTAAGGACAGGCCTGACGATCAGGTCTTTGAGTACTTCGAAATGTCTTGCCAGCGGCTCAAGATCGGCGACGCCGAGATTGACAACCGGTGGAAGGAGTAAGAAGATGCGCGTGTCAGCCGGGCGGATCGCAGTGTCCGCCCGGCTGCATGCCACCTCAGACACGTGAGCGAATACGCTATGCCAAAACTTGAAACCAGCGCCGAATGTCGGGTAAAGATTGACAACGAGGAGATCAAACACACCGTCTCCTCGGTCAGGCTCGAACAGTGCATAGATGGACACCACGTCCTGCAGGTCGGGATCCGCGGGGGAGCGCAGGCCACGGGCGGCGCCAAGCTGGAGGATCCCAGCCAGTTTACCGGCTTTCTGGGAAAGACGATTTCGGTGACGATACAGCCGGTTGGGGATGTCGTTGACCCCTCGCTGACCATGCAGTTTGTCGGCATCGTCACCGAGGTGCGTCTGGACAACAGCGTTGACGAGTTCAATTGCGTCACCATTGTCGGGCGCAGCCCGACTATCGCCCTGGAGGGCGCGAAGCGTAACAGCTTCCACCACGAGGAGACCGGGAGCAGTATCGTCGAAGCGGTTCTTCGCGAGCACCAGATTACAGTCGGCTCAGTCGAATCGACCAAGAAAGCGCTTGAGTTCAGCGTTCAGTATCGGGAGTCCGACTACGAGTATGTTATGCGCATCGCGTCGGAGAGCGGCTTGTTCGCGTTTTATGACGGCCGGCAGTTTTACGCCGTGAAAGCCAGCAGCGACACCGCCGCCGAAGTGACTTTTCGCGAGACCCTCGGAGTATTCTCGATGGGGCTCGGTACGGCTATCTCGGATTATCTCACGCAGGCATGGGACCAGGCCAATAAGCAGTCCCTCGAGGGAGATGTGACCGGGACGCCGAAAGGCTCCTCGCCCTCGGAGCTGTCGAGCATTTCCTTGAAGGCCTCGAGCACGGTTTTTGCCAAACCGGGTTTCACCGCGGCCGTCAAGGCCCCCGACATGGCCTCGGTCGACGCGGTGCTCGCACGGGCAAAGGAATCGTCCGTCGGGCGCATGGTCCGGTGCCGGGGCGAGTCAATTGTCCCCGCCGTGGCCGTCGGACACTGTGTTAAGATAAGCGGGATGGATAAGCTCGACGGCCTTTACTGGGTGCAGACTGTCACGCACGTCTTTGACGAGAGCGGCAAGTACCACAATACGTTTACGTGCACCCCCCTGGACGTCGCGTTCCCCCCCGCCATAGCTCCCGGACCTCCGATCACGGACTTGCAGAGCGCCGTCGTGGTTGACAACAACGACCCGGAGAAGCTCGGGCGCGTGAAGGTGAAGTTTCCCTGGCAGGGTTCGGACGAAACACCCTGGATTCGCGTCATGACCCCGCAGGCCGGTGCCGAGCGCGGCTGGTACGGCATTCCGGAGATAGATGATGAGGTCCTGATCGGCTTTGAACACGGTGACCCGGACCTGCCTCTCGTTCTCGGCTCCCTTTACAGCGGTAAGGACGCGCCGCATGGCGACACCGGCGGTGAGGACAATCTCGTCAAGCTGTATATGACCAAGGGCGGCAACCAGATCTGCTTCACGGACAAAGAGGGCGCCGAAGAGATCAGGATTGCTCAGAAGGACGGCAAGAACACGATCGTGGTGACGCTGGACGGTCCCGCCATCAGCATCGAGAGCCAGGGCGACATTACCATCAAAGGTGCAACCATCAGCCTTGAGAGCACCAAAGGCGACGTCACTGTCAAGTCTGCCGGCAAGCTGGTCGAAGAGAGTAAGGCGGATCTGACGCTCAAGGCGGGCATGAACCTCAAGAGCGAGGCTTCCGTCAACTACGAAATCAAGGGCGGGGCCAACTGCAAGGTTGAGGGCGGCGCCATGGTCAAAGTGCAAGGGGCCATGGTTCAGATAAATTAGTCAGGGTTCATGGAATACTTAGCCTTACCGTTTGTGCTCCGGGAGGGGTACTTTCGCCGCGCCAGCCTGCACGAATCCATTACCTATTCGGTCGGGCTCATGCTGAGCACCCGCATGGGCCTGATGCAATTTGACCCGGAATTCGGGTGCGAGATCTGGGGAAGGGAGTTCTCGGATCTGTACACCTCCAGCCGGGCGAACGTCCGGGCCAACCTGAGAAACACCATTGACAAGTTTGAAAAGCGACTCTACAACGTCTCGGTTTCGTTCACCAGCCCCTCCGGCAGCACCGCCCAGGCACTGGGCGTGCTGGTGAAAGTGAGCGGCAACTACCGGGATGGTGACGAAGAGCGGAAATTCGAGGGATCGTACCTGTTAGGCTGACGGACAACTGTTATGAATACCAAACCCAAGCCCGAAGAGCAAAAGTCCCGGGACCGGTTCTTTGCCCTGATGTATCAGGACCTGCGCGCCTGGAACCGCCAGATCCCCGAATCTCCCGAGCGCATCGACCCGGTGCTGCGAATACTGCTACAGCTTTTCGCATACCAGCTCACGGACATCGACAAGCGATTGGATGCCACCTGGGACGTGGCGACGAAGTCCCTGATCAAGTCCATGGCGCCCGAGGCCAAACGCTGGCCCATTCCCGCGTTCACCGTTATGCGCTGCGAGCCGGCCGACCCGGTGGTCGAAATCGATCCCCACACGAAATTCTTCTATAAAGAGAAGCGCGAAGGCGGGCAGACTTTTTTTTTCTGCTCGCAACGACAAGAAAAACTGATCGCTGCTCGCGTCAGGCACTCGCTGCTCGTTGACGGCAACACCGTTACCGACCTCATCCCCTCCCCGGATAAGCCCCAGCCGGCGTCACGAACGGCCTCAGGCGTCGGCGGCGACCGCAGGACCTGCCTGCATGTTGCCGTTGAGTTCGGCGGCCTCGTCTCTGATTTCAGGGACGCCTCGCTGTTTCTCCGAGGTGACGACGACGTACTGAAACAGTTGCGCTGGGCGTACTGGTATCCCGGCGACAAGGCCGGGCAGTTCAGTAAGGACGCCGGTTTCTGCCCCGGGCTGACGTCCTCGGTCGAGGGCATGTTCTCTTACAACAGCGAGTCACCGGTAGACTGGGGCGGTCTAAGGACCAGCACCGACCTGTTCGGGCCGCTCGAGAACAGCTGGGTGGTGTTGCCGGAATCGTTCGCTGATGCGTGGGAGATAGGCCCTCCCGGCGACGGGTTGAGCGGCCTGCTGGACGCGGCGGGAGTGCAGCTTTCGTCGGCCGACCGGCGCTTCTACTGGATGCGCGTTGATCTCCCGCCCGGCGGCGACAAGCGGCGCCTCCATTCGCCGCTTGAGATGTTCTTCAACTGCTTTGCAGCCACGAACAGAAACGAACTTACCGTGTTCAAGCACACCGGTGGCAACCCGCTGGTGGAGATCGAACTGCCCGAGCACCTGGACAGCATTCTCGACATCGTCAGCGTGATTGACTCACAGGGCACGGAATACCTGCCCCGGTACAGGATACACGGCGGCGGGGGAGCCAACTCCTACGCGCTCGAACAGCGCGATAACAGGCTGGTTCTCTGGTTCGATTTCTCGTCCGGCCTCGGCATTCCGCCCGATGCTCTGACCGTCACCTACTCGGTCACCGCCGGCGTGGCTCCCAACGGTATCGCCGCGGGCAAGATTACAGAGTTGTACGAGAGCCACCCCGGCATACTGTCGGCTGCGAATATTCTACCCGTGCAGGGTGCCATTCCGGCGAAGGGCGACCAGCAGTTGATCGCCGAGATCTCGGCGCGCCTGCGCAATCGTGATCGGGCGCTTACGTTTGCCGACATTTCATCATGGGTTATGGCTTTCGACCCTCGCATCCGCAAGGTCGAGTGTAAAAACGGCATCGAACGGGCCAGGCGGGGTGTGCGCAGGTGTATTGTCGTCACCGTCACCGTCAAACAGAAGGACATCTACTCCGAGGATGAAGTGGCGCTGCTGGCTCGGCGGCTCACGCGGTTTCTCAAGTCTCGTTCTCCCATCAACACCCACTTCGCAGTGGAGATCAAGGCCACGTGAGTCCACGTTCTCCCAGCAGGATGCCGGACTTCTGCAGCCGGCGAAATCCGTTTCACTACACGACCGCACTGAACACCCTGATGAAAATAGGAATTGATCTGTCCCGGGTCAGTCTCCTCGCGGTCGGCCATTTCGAGAACTACAAGGGTGAGGTCCACTGCCAGACTCCCGCGCCGGGCACTGAGATTACGCCCGAGACCCGGATCGCGCTGGAAGTCGGAAGTTCCAGCGGCACTGATTATGTGCCGTTCCAGTTCTTCTACGGTATCAGGGGCGAGCACGTCGCCGGTGACGATTGGGAGACCAGGGCGCGCGAACTTCTGACTCCGTTCGACTCCTCCGTGATAAGGTACGAAGCGGCCACCCAGTACCAGAAGCGCAAGTTCAATTTCGGCGTGGTCGACAGGCCGCAGCTGGTCCGCTTTCTGCAATTGTTCGGCTCTTCCGCGGAGACCGGCTGCGAGAACCTTCAGGAGTTGCTGTTCTGGGCGTCGGTCATGCCCACGTTCCACCTCTGGGCCGGGAATCCGCAGGCGGTTGCCGCCGTCCTCGAGCGGCTCATCATGCATCCCGTCGGGATCATCGAGAACACCAGGGCCCGCTACGATATTCCCGAATCGTGCCAGTCCCGGCTCGGCGCCGCCACCGGTTGTCTGGGCGAGCAATTCGTGCTTGGCCGTTCGTTCAGCGAGTGCGACAGCAGCTACGAAGTGGTCATTCACGGCATCGAGCCGAAAGACGTTCCGGATTATCTGCCCGGGGGAGCGCGTCGCAAGAAGCTGGAGTGGGTCTTAAGTGTTTGTATGCCAAGCAACTTGGAACCCCGGTTTCGAATCGAAGCCAAGTCGAAGGCCGCCCGGATCGGAAAGAAACGAGGCAAATGCTACCTGGGGTATTCCACGTATGCCTGAAACGAACGCACGTCGCGGCGGCGACGAATGTATTAGGCTTGACATTGAAACAACTGAGTCATAGATTCCGGCCGTTGGCTCTGAGGGCAAGATAATGAGCGACTTTAACTTATACTCGGTAAACTGGCAGGACGGGATGCTGATCACGCAGCAGCATCTGAAGGATCAGGAACGCTATTTCGAGAACCTGGCGCGGTGGTACGCCGTCAACGTGGGTGACAGCTACGGACTCATTCGTAAGGCCTTCTCGGGAAAGCCGGCCCTGAGTTTGAACCTGTCGCTCAGCGGCAACCGGCTCACCGTGGAGGTCGCTCGATGCCAGGCCCTGACGCCCGACGGGTCGTGCGTGGAAATCAACGAATCCACTAAGCCCGTCGTGAGGGCGCAGTGCGAGGTTCATGATACGCCTGTGAAGGTCTTCATTGCCGTCGACGCGACTACCAAGCATGAGGTGGGAGACCCGGACCCGAACGAAGACGTGCCGCGCATGCCGTACCTTAGCTGTAAATACTCTCTGCACCTCGGCACGCCGCCGAACCTTCCCGCCGGCGGCTTCCTCGAGGTGGCGAGGCTGGCTGTCGGCGGCAACGAGGTGGCACCGACACCCAACTTTTACCCCGCCTGTCTGAATCTGTTTGCCGATGAGCGGCTGCTTTCCAAGGCCAACGAGTTCCGGGATCGCCTTGAGAAACTGCTCTTTCTGTCGTCGCAGGCATATACGGCCGTCACCAGCGAGGACGGTACTCTGGCCGGGGAGAAAGGTGGTCTCCAGCTGGCCTTCAAGGAAACCGTGGAACAACTGGCATACCACCTGTCCGCCACCCTTGACACCTTCGTGGTCGACCGCAACGCCGCCCATCCGATTCAACTCGTGATTGCTTTCAGGCGGTTGTTTCGCCTGTTCTCGACCTCGCTCAATCTGCGATCCGGGTTGAAAGATTACCTCAATGAGCAGTTTTTCATCAAGGTCAAGAAGACGGACATTCGCGGGTTCATGTCGTCCTTGGACAGCTTCCTGCTTTCCCAGTATAACCATCAGGACCTGGGCGGGCATATTGACGCCATCGACAAACTTCTTGAAACGTTGCGCGGCGTGCTTGACTTTCTGGCCCAGGTCAAGAGCGGTCAGCTCGGTCCCCAGGCCGTCAGAACCGATATGCTCACGTATCTGGGCAAAACCTACCGGTTGGCGGAGTATTCCAGCAGCCGGCTGGAGCAGGTCGGAGAGCTCAGTTACCTGGTTATCGATCTTGCCCAGGCCGGGGCTTTTACGAACACGGTGGTTCTCATAACGAAGGACCTGTTCAGCGCCGCTGAATGGTCCAGCATGCAGGTGCGTCTTGGTCTGAACCAGGCCCGCGGGCTGGGCGAGACCGACCCGGTCGATATCGATACCATGACGTTTGCCAACAAGGTGGCACTGTACCCCAAGGATATGCTTGCGCTGTCGTCGGTCAATCAGCTTACGCTGATTTTCCGTGGAACCGCCGATGCCGAGAAGCTCTCCGGCTTGGGCGATGCGGACCTTATCGTGTACGGTGTGTGAGAGGTAAAAATATAGTGTGCCATGAGTGATATCAGGTCATACATCGACGACCTCTTCCGCTACATCGAGAGCTACGAGAAGAGTTACTCTGAATCCCAGACTGAAGCCTTTATCCAGACGTATCAGGGGGTTTATGCCGTTTTCCAGGCGTTGCGCCAGCAGCGTGACAAGGCCGTCATGGTCGACCAGTGTTTCCTGGGAAAGGTCAGGCAGTCGCCGCTTAACAGTTCGGATCTCCGCCAGTTGACCATACAGGTGCTCGTCAGCTTCTTTGAGTCGGAAGCCGATATCGACGGTCAGTCCAATCAGGTATACTCGTACTGCCGCAGTTTGCGATCGGTCAGGCAGGATGTTCCGTACTTCGAAGCCAGCCTGATGCCGCTGCTGTTTCGCCAGGGCAGCCTCAACGGTAACTTCCGCCTGAATTCCTTCTTTCTGGCCGAGATCGCGCGTTTCATTCAGAAGTTCGGCAAACCGCTTCAGGTGGCCCTGGCGCCCGAGGCATTTGCGGCGATGCCCGATCCGCTGAAGCTCCTGGAATTGGCGCGCCGACGCCTTGAGCTCGGCACCGATCTCATTGGCGACAGATCCAGTCTCGAGTTTCACCTGCGTCAGGTCGACGCCTTTGAAAAGCTCAAGCAGCGGCACCGGTTGTTCGAGTCATACCTCAGGGATTGGGAATACCTGGTAACCAGGAGTTACTGGCTGACGGTCCGGAATTTCTTGGCCCGGTCGTGGGTTAAGATCAAGGGGGCGTTTTCCAGTTGGCGCTACTTCCGGCTCGTCCTCGGTCAGCGGAATCCCGCCTTCCTGTTCTATGGTGTCATCATCGTGGTCATGATCCTGCTGGCCATCCTTGTTCCGACGTGGTGGGGCAACTACGGGGACGGGCAGCTCGAGGATTTCAAGGAGCGGGTCGAGAGCGTGCAATCGGGCTCGAAGTGAACAAAACGGATTTTGCATTCGTGCAGGTGGCGGAAGGACGCCCATAGTGAAGCCGAAGAACATATTCAAGATATTCCAGAAGGGTTCCAAGGCGGCGTCCCGCGCGAAGAAAAAGTGTCACGTGGAGTCGAAGTGGCCGTCGGGAATCCGGATCGGCATTTACGGCCACACCAACACGGGGAAAACGGTTTACCTCACGGTCCTGAACGAAGACTGCAAGATTTCCAAGAAACTTCAGATCGCCGTGTCGGATACGACCACGGCCGGAGAGCTGCTGGCCAACTATCGTTCCATCTGGGGCCTGGGCATCAGCAGCGAAGTCGGCACCGTCGTTGATCTTCGGGGAGAAAAAAAGTTCCCGGAGGCGACCACGGGCCACAAGACCCTGTTGTTCAACGCCATTCTGGACCGCTCCAGCAAAATGCCGGTCGTGGCGCTGGACTACGACGGCAAGGCGGTCTCGATCTCCGAACAGAGCGATCTGAAGGACAAGGTCGAGGAGTTCATGGCCGGCTGCGACGGGATCCTCGTGTTTTACGACCCCAAGATGCTCGGCGCCGAGTGGCAGACGCAGGAATGTGCCGCCTCGTTTTCCCACATGCTGGAGCAACTGGCTCCGCTGCATCGGCGTCTGCCTGTCCCGGTCGGTCTGGTGGTCACGAAAGCCGACATTCTGCCCGGCTTTACCGGAGACAACGAAACTGTTCTCATCAATCCGGAGGATGAGAATTTCCTCTCGCAGGATTTCGAAACGTTCCTGGAAAGGGTGCTGGCCAGCGACAAATTGACCCGCAATCAGGTCTGGGCGGGCACCGTGCGCGACGTTCTTGTCAAGCTTCAGGAGTTCCTGAAAGCCGTCATCGGCCGGACTCTCAACTTCCAGATATTCTTCATTTCCTCCACGGGACAGCCGCCGGAGAAGATCGGCACCGAGATTGGGCGGTCGATCTACCAGCCGCCCAAGAAGATGACCCCGATTGGCGTGAAGGAACCGATGTACTGGCTCCTGCATGCAATCAAGCGCAATCGGAGAGTTTCCCGCCTGGGGGCCGTGGCACGCGTGGTTACGTACGCCGCGGTGATCTGGATTGCCGTCTGCTCGCTGCCTTACCTGTACCACTTCAAGTTCCTGCTGCCGCGCACCTATCAGGTCGAGGAGCGGATACTTGATCTCTACGAGGGCAACCCGTTTAACATGTCTGCGCAGGAGCGCACCGTCATCGGGACCGCTTATCGACGGTATCAGAACTCGCTGGCGGTCAGATGGATGTTCCCCGGGTTCACGGCGCCGGCCCAGCGCAAGATTGACATGTACCGTGAGTTCGACCTCGGCGAGGGGATCAAACGCCTGGACGGTCTCATTGTGGGTTTCACGACCATTGTCTCTGATACCCTGCTCTGGCCCAAGGTCAATCCGAGCAATGATTCGCTGATGCCGACGCAGGCGTACGACCAGTTGATGGCTCAGTTGGAGGCTTTTCACAAGGGAGAAGAGACGTCCATTCTCTTCGCGCGCAGCGGCCGCGTGCTGCAGTACCGCGATCTGTTTCATCAGGCCATTATTCAACGCGATGACACCACGTACTGGAATACGATCAAACGGCAGGTGCAGCAGGATCAGAGCCTTTACGCTAAGCAGATCAGCCCCGCCGAGAAACAGTTCGGCGCGGTGTTGATGCAGTATGAGCTTGATAAAGTCAAGGAGGTCATCGCGGAAACGAAGGCCTTTGAGATGAGTGACTTGATCGACCGCGTAAATGGGTACACTGACCCGCGAGATCGCCTTGAAAAGGCCGTCAATGAATTGCAGGACGTGCTCTCGCAACTTGCCCCGTCGGACGTCAACAACCGAAACACTATCCGCACCTACCTGCGGGCGGCCGAGAGCTGGTTCAAACGTCGAGCCTATACGTGCAAGGTCGAAACCCTGCCCGGACAGGATCACCTGCACATCGAAGTTACGGACAACGGGGCGGACCCGACCTGGTCCGAACTCAACCAGATCTTTCAGGGTGACGAGACAAAAATCATCTGGGAACCGGGCCGGGATATCCATATTGCGCTTGACACCCTCGGGCACAACTGCCAATTGGGCAAGGACGCAAGCGAGAAGATTACGCTGTCGAAAAAATATTGCTTGTTTGAGATGGAAGGTGACCTTTCTTTCGACAATACCGGCAGGAAAATCAACGTTCGTTTCAAGCCCAGCCTGAGCGAGCAGTTGCCGGCGTTAAAGTGACTACAGAGAGCAGGAGTTGACCATGCACGGTGACAGGGAGTGGATACAAGTCATTACAGGATGTGCTCTTCTGGGGCTGGTCTGTCTTTTCCCGTGCGGCACGGCCACGGCGGCAAGGGTACAGCTTCCGGCAGGCACCGAGGTTAAAGTCAAGTTTGACCCCCTGGTGACGATCAATTCCGGCCGTTCGGTGGCGGGCGTTCCGTTGCAGGTACACCTGGCCGAGGCCATAACGGTCAGCGGCAGGGTTGTCGTTGAAGAAGGGGCAGTCGGAACGGCTACGATCATGGAAGTCGTCCAAGCCGGCCGCGGCGGCAAGCCGGGGAAGATATCCGTAAGTTTCGTGGAGTTGCAAACCAAGGGGCTGTTCAAGGCTCCCGACGATGCCCTGATCAAGCTCGCCGGTTCTGAGACCCGGGCAGGCAAGGGGAAAAAGCTGCTGTCCTACCTGTTCATTGCCGGGCTGTTCATAAAAGGCGGGCAGGCGGAAATCCCGACGGATCAAGTCTATATGGCCACTATTGCCGAGACGATCATCCTGGAGAGCGAGTAGAAGGGATCTGCCTGGCCGAAAAACAGCAGGCCGATGCTCTCGTTCCCGAATTACCAGCCGTGGCGGCTGGTTTTTTGCTGCCTACAATCCCAAACAGGATAGAACCGTCCGCGATCGAATACTTACTAGGTTGACGGTCGCCAAAAACCGGTTATATTTAACCAGATATTCTCGGCAGTAACGCTCCCGATGCGTTGCATGACGGGATTCACCTCCAAACCTTGTCAGAGGTGGTGTTCTATGACTCTTCCAGCGTCGGCTTCAGGTCTTCGGGCCGTGCCCGGAGCCTGCCACCGCTTATTCCTTGCAGGCCTTGCCGTTATCGTGCTTACGACCGCTGCCCGGGGTCAGACTTCAGGCGGAGGACCGCCTGCCTTTCAGCCGGTCGATAGAGACCCGGCTCCCCTGAACGGGCGGTCAGAATCGGCCTCTTCTATTGCCGATACGGTCGGGTTCTTCTTCGGCAAAGACACTGAGGGCTGGAGTATACTCAACTCATCCTCCCAGGTAAGGATTCACTATCCCGAGCCTGACGCTGATTCCTGCAAGAACCTAACGCGGTGGGATCTCAGTGAGACTCCCTTCACGCTGTCCTGGGACGCGTTCGAGGAACCCGGTGCACTCAAGTATCACGCACCGTTTGAGGGCTTCCAGCGGGGTGAGTGCGACTACGAGTTCTGGCATAACTGGATTGGCATGATGGACGTCACCGGGTGGACGGGTATCGGCAAGCTGGCCGCCCGCGTCTACAACGCATCCGGCAACACGATTTATGCCGGCCTGGGCTGCAGGTCTCAAGACACATTGTATCACTATTATCTCGATGCCGGGGATTGGACCTCGCTCAGCCGTAACGATTGGACGGTCATAACGCTGGATGAGCCGTCGCCCGGGAAGTTTGCCGACGTGGAGAAGATCGTTATCTGTTTTGGCTCCTGGGGTGAAGGCGGAGACATATACATTGACTGGGTAATCGGTGTAGACCCGTTTCCGCCGGCTCCGCCCGTGCTTATCGGGCCGCCGGACCAGTCGCATATCGAGGCTAATAAGCCGACTTTCGCCTGGCAGGGCGATGCTGACTACTTTACTCTGGAGTACAGCACCGGGGAATCGTTCGCCAACGCGGTGACGGTACCCGACATTCTGGACACCGTTTATATCCCGGCTTTTGCTCTTCCCAACGGTGTCTATTACTGGCGAGTAAAGGCGTTCAACTTCCAGGGGGAATCCAGCGAACATTCGCCCGTGTTTTCGTTCACTATTGAGGGCCCTTACGAGGTCCCCTCCGAGTTTCCCAATATCCAGGCGGCGGTCAGCGCTTTTCCGCTCTTGTCGACCGGTACCGTGCTCGTTGCGCCGGGGATATATAAGGGCCTGGGGAATCGCGATATCGATGGATTTGTAGGGAAAACGATAGAGGTCGTTTCCGCAGGCGGGCCGGGGGAGACGGTCATAGACTGTCAGGGTAGTTACGGAGCCTTTGTACTCGGCCCCTATGTGTACAGTGCCGTAATTGACGGTTTTACGATTGTCAACGCCAATGCCGGCGCGGACCGGGGCGCCATCGACTGTCTGGGCGGCTCACCGACGATTCGCAACTGTATTGTTCAAAACAGCGTCGGGCGGGGAATCTGGCTCCGCGCCGGTGACTCCCCTGTGATTGACAACTGCGCGTTCGAGAACGGTACCGGCTATGCGTTATACTGCGAGCAGTCCGATCCGATTGTCACCAATTGTGATTTCAATTCCATGAGCGGCGGCGGTGCCGTTTTTCTCGGGGCCGGGTGCAGCGCTTCCATCAGTCAATCCACGTTCGTGGGCAATGACGCCGGCATCTTCGTGGAAAGCGCTTCCGTAGGGGCGGCCACGGCGACTATCAGCCTTTCTCAGTGCATTATCGCCTTCAGCACTTCGGGTGCCGCGGTGCAGGTCGATGACGTCGGGGGCGACGTTATTCTTGTGCTCTCCTGCTGTGATCTGTACGGGAACAAGGGCGGCGACTGGGCAGGCTATATTGCCGATCAGGTGGACGAGAACGGTAACATCTGGCTCGATCCGCTGTTTTGCGACGAGCCAAACGGCGATTACACGCTTTACGACATTTCCCCATGTGCTGCGGAAAACAGCGACTGCGGCCAGGTGGGCCGGTACGGCGTAGCCTGCCTGAGCGGTCCGACGCTGGTGGTGGCTCCGGATACACTCGACTTCGAAGCGGTTCTTACTGAGGCGACCTTGACGATCATCAACAGTGGCGGCGGAACGCTCAACTGGGCGGTGTCCGATGACCGCGAATGGATCTCTGTGGCCCCCCCGGGCGGCAGCACGACTTCCGAGACCGACGACGTCATAGTGACCGTTGATCGAGGCGACCTGGAACCCGGCCTGTACGAAGGCACCGTGACGGTTGAGTCCGACGGCGGTGAGGAGACGGTCCACGTGGTGATGGCCGTGGGTGAACCTCTGCTGGTGGTACCGCCGCCGTTCGTATCCGACGTCCTGATCGACTCGCTGGCCGTTATACGTTTCAACAAACCCGTGGACACTTCGACTATCGGCGAGAACGTGTCGGTGGTCAGCGCCAGCGGAGGCGTGGTGAACGTTCGACACTATCTCGATGAAAACGCTTCAGTTCTCACGATCGAGCCCGTCGGTGGTTTCTTCCCGGCCCTGGATACGCTCGACGTTGTCATCGGCGCCGGGCTGAGGGATGTCCAGGGGATATCGCTGGCGGAACCGTACGTCGCGTCGTTTACGACCGGCGTGGGTGTGTATCCCGGTGATGCTAACGACGACGGTGTGGTTGATGAGCGCGACGTGCTCCCGATCGGCTACTACTTTGGTTTCACCGGACCCGGACGTGATTCGGTGAGCACCTGGTGGGGGCTGACCCCGGTCCACGTGAAAGTACGATCCACAGTCTGGGATCCATACCTTGCGGCATACGCGGATGCCGACGGTTCCAGCCGCGTGGACGGCGAGGACGTGTGCGCCGTGGCCGCCAACTGGCAGCGGCGGGTTGCAGACAAGCTCGAGCGTGGCGGGGAAACCGGGCCGCGGTCCGGTCTGGCGTCCCTGGATGCGTCGGTCGCACTGCAACTGTACGAGAGCATTATCAACTGCCCGGAGGGCGAAGGCAAAGATGCGCTGGAGCAGATGCTGGCCTCGCTGGTCGACCGGCCGCAGGCCAACCTGCCCACTACCATGGAACTGCACCAGAATTACCCCAATCCGTTCAATCCGGCCACGTCGATTGAGTTCTATCTTCCGGACGACGGTCAGGTCACGCTGACGGTGTATAACACGGTCGGCCAGCGCGTGGCGGTCCTTCTTGACGGCCACACGGCCGCCGGTTTCACCGAAGTGGTCTGGGACGGCACGGACGGGAGCGGCCACGAGGTCGCGAGCGGCGTGTACTTATACCGGCTGGAGACCCGGGACAAGACAGAGACCAGGCGCATGCTGCTCCTTAAGTGACGGGCGCTCGCAGCCCCCGGCAGGAATTAAAGGTTCGTTAAAGGGCCGGCAAAGCTCAGATGCTGCCGGCCCTCTTCTTGTCAGATCTTTTCCAGCTCGACCCGCTTACGGTTCTGCCGGAAGCATCACCGGAGGCAGCAGGTCGACGGTGCATTCATCGGTGTAGAATACGTCAAACGCAACACCGGCTGTGCCGCGGTCAATGAACGTGAATCCCGTCGTGTCAATGCCGACAACCGTCGTAAGCATGTTCGGCCAAACGTCGAGTCCCGCCTCGACCCTGAAGTACAGCCGTGCCAGCGTCGCGTCGCCCCGGGAATCAACCAGCGTCTTGCTCTGGTTTGTCTGCGAGACGGAAATGCCGTAGACCGATCCGGTGGTGTCGATAAGGTTTCCGTAGAAAAGGAGCGTGTCGTCGGCGGACGTATCGCCCTGGACGGCGCTGTCGAGGAAGAGCAGGTTGCCGTCCCACGTCACCCGAAACGAGATCCCGTACAGTGAATCCACCTCGAACGCCTTTACGTCCACGGCGAAACTGGGGGAGTCCTCCAGCAGAACGTAGCGGGGGGTGAATTTCAGCAGCGGGACCTGCGCCCGCAGGCGTATGGTGATGGTGTTAATGCTGCCGGACGACAGGACGGCCTCCGCCGTGCCGGCGTAGACGGTAAGTCCGATGCGGTTGTCGATCGCCGCCACCCTGAATTTCAGAAGCCGTCCGGCCGGCAGGCTGTCGATGGTGCCTTCGAGAAACCTCCCGGTCAGGGTAAGGGGCGCCTTGGCCAGTATCTCGCCCGTTCGTGGATCCGTGACGGTGACCTCGAACAGACCCAGGGCCGCTTCCAGGGCGGGCGAGGCGTCGTCGACGGTGAACGCAAGGCGCACCGCCTCGGTCGGCTCGCGGCCGATGAAGCTGTCCGAACAGCCGTACAGCATGGTCAGGAGCACGGTAACACCGGCGGCACGGGCGAGCAGCCGTTTTGCGCTAAACTCTCTTATCATCCCTGGTACCTCCCGTGTTTAGAGCGTGCCCACGAGGCTGGTGACGATTTGGAACCCGGTCAGATCGATTTTCCCACCGTCGGCCCGGCCCGTCAGGTATTTACCCCCCAACTCCAGATTGAATCGCTCGCCGAGACTTCGGCCGAGTGCAGCGCCGAGCGTTAGTGTATGAGAGTTGCCGAAACCCTCCTCGTTGCTTTCTATCAGCTTGAGCGACCCCGAGGGCGTGAGATACCAGGCCCGGGGGAGGAAGTAGGCGAAGTCCCCGGAGATCTGAAATTCGTTGCCGTAGAGTTTGAGTCGCTCGGTGACTTTCTCGGACGAGGCGTCATACCGCGAGTTGCGGCCGCGTATGCCGTACCGAAGCGACCCGCGAGCGCGGTGCCGTTCCATCGAATACTGGCCGCCGAGTTGAAAGTCAAGCTGCCTGCCCTGCCTGAACACCTTGGCGCCGTCCAGCTTGTCCGCCACGTAAGCGGTGAAGATGACGTCGCCCGTCCAGCTCATCCTTCCATGTTTCATCTCAGCCCCGACGCTGGCGTTTATCAGGTCGCCCGGGTCGTAGCTGTCGACGCCCTCATACGGTTCATACGCACCGGTGTACTCGTACATGATGCCCGCGCCCGCGTTGACGGGTCCCAGGTTCCGGGCCGCCCCCGCGAGCAGGTTGAAACCGAACCCTTCTCCGTATCGCCGCATCGGAAAGTCGAGAAAGCTCTCCGAAAGGACATCGATCACCCTCCGCTCGTTCGTCAGGTCGAGCTTGCGCTTGCCGGTCGGCAGATTGAAACCGAGGCTGAGCAGGAACCGGTCATCGAGCAGCGACCGGTTGAACTGCACACGGAAATCCGTCAGACCGGTAACATCGGCCTTGCCGTCGGTGTCCTCCAGACTGTTGACGGCGCTGGCCACGTAAAACCGCATCTCGGTGTTGTCGCGGATCGGCAGCAATCCGCTCAGCGGTACCATGAACTGGCTGATCGTGAAGGCCTCGCCCGTGTCAGGGGTGAGCTTCCAGTACGTGTACATGGGTCCCGAGCTGCCGCTGGTCGGCTGTCCGCGGATGATCTGACCGGACGCCGACGACGCAAGCAGCACGAGGGCCGAAAGCACCAGCATGGTATGGCAAAGTCTCTTAATCGGCATCGAGATCCCCCCTTACCACCACGCTCGCGTTGCGTTCGGCTTCGGGTGTCGAAATGGGCGTGGTTGTGTGCCTCGGCTGAACGCCAGTGGGAATGGTGATTGCACCCGAGTTCGTGACAACCCTCGTCAGCCGCTGGCCCATTATCAGTTCTGCGTTACGCGCGTCGCGTACGACGGCCGCTTCCACGTCGGCAGCCGTTACTCCTCCCTGCTGCATGGCCGATATGCCGGTGGCGGCGGACTCCATTTCCTGGCGCGCGGCGCTGAAGTTCTCGTCCTGGTTGACGGCTTGTTGAAACTCGTTCCGCGCCTCCTCGAGCAGGCCGCGGTTCCGATACTCCAGGCCGCGGCAATAGGACAGGAAGGCAAGGAACGACTCGGTCGGCACCTCCCTTATGGCATCCCGCTCGGCCGCCGTCAGTTCCACGCCCAGGTCGTCCAGGATATTGAACACGAGCTCCTTTTGCACCCGGAAGAAGTCGACGAGTTTTCCCTCGGAAGGTTCCGTTACGTCGGAGGTGCTGTCGACGGTGCTGACGATGGCCCCGTCCAGGCGGATACGGTCGTCTCCAATGCCCAGGACGCTGCCGGTGACGATTCGATTGCTGCCCAGCAGGCGTCCCATACGCGGCGCCTGGGTTGCATCCACGTAGCCGCCGCCCGCCAGTTCCAGTTCCCGAAGGAGCGCGTCCACCTTGAGCCGCTCCACGAGCCGCAGAGAGCGCACGCTGGCCAGGTCGGCGGCCGTCAGTTCCGCCAAACCGCGCGCGATGGGCGCAGTTTCGGGAGGCAGAAGCGAGCCGTCAAAGTCGGCCACGGCGATTGTGTTGGGCGGTATGCTCGCGACGTCAAGCGACGATTCGTTTTCGATGGCCCGGGCCACGTCGCGGTCAATTGTCCGCCGGATGAGACCGTCAAGGTGCGCGCGCACGAGAGATTCGGTTTCTCCCCCCGGGCGCAGTTTCAGCGCCGATGTGTAGGCACGCACGGCCAGGTCGTCTTCACCCCGCGATTCCAGCACCAGGCCCAGGTACAGGTGCGTTGCGGGATCGGCCTTGCCGGCCTTCTTGAGCGCATCCTCCGCCCGGATCAGATCCCCCGACTTGTAGAAGGCGATACCCAGTTCCTTCCAGGCGTCGACTTGTCGCGGGTCCTGGGCTATCTGCCGATAGAACACCTCGATGGCGCGCTCGTATTCCCCCTCGTCCACCAGCCTCCTGCCCTGGACGAGCAGACTCTGGGAACATCCCGACAACAGCAGAGCCGAGAGCAGTATGGTTCGTTTCAGCATGGTTCCTCTTTGCGCTTCGGTTGCGGTTAACCCTGCGGCCGGTCAGGTGGCTAATGGACGGTAAATATCCATTTTCCGCCTGGCTTCGACGAAATCCGGGTCCAGGTCGTGCGCCTGCTTGAAATACTCATAGGCCGTCTGGTAGTCGTACTTGTCCTCGAACTCCAGGCCCTTGGCGTACAGCGTCGTGGCGTCGAACGACTCAGTGCCGCCCATGTCGATAATCTTCTTGTCTTCGCCGGTCAGCGTGATGTCAAGCTCCTTGCAAAGATCTTCCACAAGCGCCTTCTCCAGCTTGAAATAATCCGGCTTGCCCTCGGTCGAGACCGAGGCCACGATTTCCGACGTCTCCACGCTGACGGCGCGGACGACCACTCGGGTCTGCCGGTGGTCAATCTGCGTGAAGCTGCCGAAGACCATCAGGTGGGCGCTGAGAAGCTTGCCGGCCTTGATGGCTGAAGCCTGATCGACCAGGCCGGACTCGGCCAGCTCCTGCTCCTGGATGACGTACTCAATCTTGTCACGTTCCACCACTGACAGGGAACTGATCTTGGCGAAATCGTACTGGAAAAAGCTCGCCAGGCCGGCCCCGAGAGCGCCAAGCTCTTCCTGGTACTTGCCCACTGAGAAGTTGTCAAAGGGCATGACCGCGATTGTCTTGATGTCGGTGGTGCCGGTGTCAGGGCAGGTCAGCGCGCCGGCGTTGCTGACGAGCGAATACCATTGCCGGCGCAGCCCCTTCGGCCAGATGTCGTGCGGCAGCCTGATCACGCACGGGCCGATGCTGGACATCTTCTTCAGGTAGTCGTAAGATTGCCCGACGTACTGCTGCCCCTTGCTGTAGTAAATGATACTAAGCACCTCGTAGATGGCAATACTGTCCTGGGCAGTCAGGTCCTGGCGTGCCAGCATCTGACTCGCGATCGCGATGCCTTCGTCGAACCTCCCGTAGATGCGGTGATCCAGCGCCTCCGCCAGCTTCTGAGCAATGTTCGCATCCTCCTGGGCCTGAACTGAGCCGTCAGCGAGCACGGAGAGCATAAGCACAAGCAGCACCATGCCCAGTCTCGATGCATGATTGTAACACCTTTTCATACGGGCTCCTCTGGAAGGGTGTGGTTTGTTGACTGTAAGCCAATAACAGCGCTCATGAGAGAGCCTGGTAACGCTAATCCGTGTAGGGGAAAATGACTGAATCCCCGTCAAAATCAAACATCATTTTTTCGTACTGACCGGCCGCAACGTTCACGGACAATTCCAGCGACGGCATTTCTTCATCATCAAGGATAGCCTTGATGCGGCGTTCTCCCGGCCTGAGCGTCAGGGTATAGGGGGTATGCACGTCCTCCTTCTTCACGCCGTCGACGAATATCACGGCGCCGGGCGGGAAAGAAAGCACGGCCAGCTCTCCATTGGCTACCGGCGGCGGCTTGGGCTCGGGAAACGTAAAGGCATAGCTGCGACTGACCGTATCTCCTGCCGCAACGCTGACCGTGTCGACGATTTCTCCCTCGGTCGAGCTGGTGTTTTCGATACGCAAACCATACAGCCCGGTGTCTGTCGTGGCCTCCCACCGCGTGGCATCCCGTACCCGCAGGGAGTCGTTGACGTAAACGTCGCTCCGGCGGTTGACCGTGATCTGAAGCGTTCCCGTAGCCGGAGCCGGGGGAGATGCAATCGTGAACGACCGGCCGGAAGAGTATCCGCCGGCCCGCCCGTCCTCGCTCACCGCCCGCACTCGCCAGAAGTACTCGCCGGACGGCAGTTTTGCCTCGCCGCTGTGCACGGTGTCGGGCCAGTCCGTGATCTGCAGAGCGTCCGTGAACGATGAGTCGGTGGCGAGATCCAGGAAGTATGTCCCGCCGGCACCGGCCACGGCGCTCCAGGTGAATGTCAACGGTGCGGCATGGGCGACCACGGCACGTTCTGCCGGTGAATACAGTTGCGGTATCTCAGGCACCCCTGCTCGTGGTATCAGCACGTAGATGGCAACGGCCGCTATAGCCAACGCCGCGGCGGCGGCCACAATGGGAAGGACTTTTCGCTTTTTTCTGACCGCGGCTACCGGAATGCTCTGGGTTGGGCCTGGTTCCGGCTCCGCCCTGGGTACGGCGGTCGTCGCGATCGCGGCTTTCATTTCTTCTGCGCTCTGGAATCGGTCTTCCGGTTCGCGGCTGATGGATTTGAGAACTGCGTTTTGCAGACCCAGCGGGATGTCCCGGCAGATGCTTCGCGGCTCCGGAGGGTCAGTAAAGAGCTTGGCGTCGCGGATGGCGAACTCGTTTTCTCCCTTGAAAGGCAGCTCGCCGCACAGCATACAGAACAGAGTGGTGCCGACGGCGTAAATGTCGGCCAGTGCGTAGTTGGTGTCCTCGGACGAACTGAATTGCTCCGGCGCCATGTAGGCCGCCGTGCCGCAGGCCGTCCCGGCTATGGTCAGGTTGGGGTCCGCCTTCCCCTTCGCAATGCCGAAATCGATGACTTTCACGCGGCCGTTCTTGTCGACCATGATGTTACTGGGTTTGATATCGCGGTGATAAATACCCTTCTGATGGGCGAACTCGAGCGTGTCGAGAACCTCGACCATGATGCGTACCGCTTCGGCGACCGGCAGCCGACCGTGCTGGCTGAGCAGGTCGTCAAGAGCGACGCCGTCGATATACTCCATGGCGATTACGGTATCCTCGCCATGGCTGAAGAAATGTTTGATGCGGCACACGTTGGGGTGACCGTCCAGAAGGGCCAGCTTGTCCGCCTCCTGCTTGAAGCGCGCAACTAGCCGGGGATCGCTGAGTATCTTGAGGATGACCACGAGGTTGGGAACGTCCTTGTGAACGGCCAGGTATACTTTGGCCATCCCCCCTGCACCGACGGGCCTGAGAACCTTATAACTGCCGATGAACCGCTCTTCCATACCTTTTATATATTCAATTCCAAATCGCTATTCAAATAAAATCCCTGAGCACAAGCGGGCGCCCGAGGATGAGCTATCCTGCCGGACGACAACGGATTCAGCAATTCCCCGGGGACCGGGCCGTCCGGTCCCGGCAAATGACTCCGCAGCGATTGACCGGCCTGTCGGAATGACTTATAGTTATTGTTTCTGGCAAACACGGTTTAGCTGTGAGGGCAGTGATCATGCCGGAATTTCGTCAAAACCAGGCCACCAAGGAGTGGGTAATACTGGCCCCCGAGCGCGGCAAGCGGCCGTCGGATTTGAAAAAGGAGCAGGCTGAACGAGAATCTCCCGGGCCGTACAGCGAGGACTGTCCGTTCTGCGCCGGCAACGAAGACCGGACGGAAGAACCTGTCCTGGTCATCCCTGAAAAAGGGGACTGGCGGGTGCGAGTGGTTCCTAACAAGTACGCGGCGCTTCAGCCGGACCTGGCTCCCACGCGGACCCGGGTGGGGTCCTTCCTGGCCGCCAAGGGATTCGGGTTTGCGGAAGTCATCATTGAACATCCCAGGCATGATCAAACACCGGCCCTGATGTCCCCGCCGGAGGTGGCCGATTTCCTGTACGCCTACCGGCAACGCCAGCGCGAAATCAGCAGGCATGAGAAGATCAACCTGGTGACGGTTTTTCGGAACCATGGTCGGCGTGCCGGTACCTCTCTGGAACATCCTCACTCGCAGATTATCGCCACGCCGATAGTCCCGCCGCACGTTCGCTTTCCCATGGAGCAGGCCGTTCGGCACTACGACGAACATGGTACCTGCGTCTATTGCGACCTGGTCAGGGAGGAGTTGCGTCAGGAGGAGCGTGTTATCCTTGAGTCGGACAATTTTGTCGCCTTCTGTCCCTTCGCAGCCCGCTCGCCGTTCGAGATCAGGATCTATCCGAAGGAGCACCAGCCCAGCTTCATGCTCGTCGGAGACGATCAGGTGCGTGAACTGGCCGAAATCCTGCGCGATGTTCTCAACCGGCTCTATGTCGGCCTGAGCAACCCGGACTACAACTATATTCTCAGATCGTCACCGATCGGGGACGAGGATACCCGGTACTTGCACTGGTACATGGTCATTATCCCGAAGCTGTCTATACCGGCCGGCTTCGAGATCGGCTCCGGCATTTACATAAACACGATAGCCCCGGAAGAATCAGCGCGCTATCTGCGCGAGACAGAATGCGAGAGGTGAGCATGAAGAACAGACAGCGTCTTGCAGTGGTGTTGAGTTTGTGCGCTCTAGCCTTGATGAGCGCTACACCCGGACGGGCCTGCACCAGCCTGCTGGTAACCGGCGGGGCCTCGGCGGACGGATCGGTGATGATCACTTACACGTGCGACGGTGAGTTTCACCCGCACCTTGAGTATATGCCGCCGGCCGACTATGAACCGGGCGATTCTCTTGAAATCACTGACTGGCATGGCAACCAATTCGGCTGGATAGAGCAGGTGCCGCATACCTATGCCGTGGTCGGTATGATGAACGAACACCAGTTGACTATCGGTGAAACAACGTTCGACGGTCGCGAAGAGCTCCGCAATCGCGACGCTACGTTGAACTACTGGCACCTCATAAACCTGGCCCTGGCGCGAGCCAGGACGGCCCGGGAGGCGATCACGGTCATGACTGACCTGGTTGCAGCGTATGGTTACAGTTCTACCGGCGAATCGTTTTCACTGGCCGATCCCCGGGAAGCCTGGATACTCGAGATGATCGGGCCGGGTCCCGGTGGCACGGGGGCTGAGTGGGTGGCGGTCCGGGTTCCGGACGGCTATATCTCGGCCCACGCCAACCAGGCGAGAATCGGCGAGTTTCCCCTTGACGACCCGGACAACTGTCTGTACTCCGACAACGTCATCTCATTCGCCGTCGAGCGCGGCTACTATGACCCCGCGTCGGGCGAACCGTTTCGTTTCTGTGACGCGTACTGCCCCGCGATACCACGAAACCTGCGTTCGTGCGAAGCCCGCGTCTGGAGCCTTTTCCGCCGTGCCGCGCCTTCGATGAATCTCCCGCCCGACTACCATCGCGGCGTGCCGGATGCGGAACCGTACCCGCTGTGGATCAAGCCGGACCGGAAACTCTCCCTGGCGGACGTATTCAGTCTGATGCGTGATCATTACGAAGGCACCCCGTTTGACATGACGACCGGAATCGATGCCGGTCCCTACGGCTGCCCCTATCGCTGGCGCCCCCTGTCCTGGACTGTCGGCAGCGTTGAGTACAGGTGGGAACGCCCCATCTCGACGCAGCAGACCGGCTACTCGTTCGTTTCGCAGTCCCGCTCGTGGCTCGAGGATCCCGTGGGCGGCGTCTTCTGGTACGGCGTTGACGATACCTACATGACCTGCTATGTGCCGCTTTACTGCTGCATCGATGCCGTGCCGGAATCGTTCACCGTCGGAAGCCTTACGTCGTTTTCGTGGGAGTCAGCCTGGTGGGTCTTTAACTTCGTGGCCAACATCGCCAACCTCAAGTACTCGTACATGGCGCCTGAGGTCCTGGCTGTTCAGAATGAGCTTGAGGGCACGTTCCTGGCTCTGCAGCCGGCGGTCGAGAAAACGGCCCTTCAGCTCGTGGAAACGGATCGGGACCTGGCCAGGCGCTACCTGACCGATTATTCCGTGTCGCATGCCGAGATGGTCGTCAAACAGTGGCGTGCGCTGGGTGAACATTTGCTCACCACGTACAATGACGGATACGTCAAGGACGAAGAGGGAGACCCTGAAGAGAAAGGGTATCCGGAGACGTGGCTGCGCCGGGTTCTGAAATCCCGGCCGGATCAGTATCGAGTGCCGGTGCAGCGCACGGTGCAGGCTGATGAAGCGGCATCGGATTAGGTTCACGCCGGCGCTCGCATGGTTAGTCGTTTCCGGTACGCTTACGCGGTGGTCGTTTTTAAATGTGACAACACTGTGGGCACTCTCTAAATTAGAACCTGTGCGGCCAGTTCAGGAGGGCCTCAGGGATGGGTAGGTCGATAAGAGGGTATTTCCGTTTCGACGAGTTGGGAACCGGCTACAGGCACGAGATTCTGGGCGGCATCACAACGTTCGTCACGATGTCGTACATCGTCATTGTCAACCCCAAGATACTCGAGGCTGCGGGAATCCCCGTCGGGCCGTCAATGGTCGCGACTGCCCTGACCGCGTTTTTCGGAACGCTGGCGATGGGTCTCTTTGCCCGGCGTCCGTTCGCGATCGCGCCGTACATGGGGGAAAACGCTTTCATCGCCTATACCGTGGTGCAGGTGCTCGGGTACAGTTGGCAGACCGCGCTCGGCGCTATCTTCGTCGGCGGCGTGTTATTCACCGCCATCAGCGTTTTCGGGGTCCGGCGCTGGCTTGCCGATGCCATTCCCTCGTCCCTCAAGATTGCGTTTGCAGTTGGCATCGGCCTGTTCCTGACTTTCATCGGTCTGAACTCGACCGGGATCATTACTCTTGGTGTCGAGAGCGCCCCGGTGCACGTGGGGAACCTCCATGATACGGCCGTGATTCTGGCCGTGGTCTGCTTCCTGCTGGTGGCTCTGCTCCTGGTAAGAAAGGTGAGCGCCGCCATCCTTATAGGCATGCTCAGCGTTACTATCCTCGCTTTTGTCCTGAATGTCGCTGAAGTGCCGGAAGAGTGGGTCAGCATGCCTCCCAGCCTGGCTCCGATTCTGCTGAAGCTCGACATTCTCGGGGCGCTGAACTGGGGGTTCTTTTCGGTGATTCTGACCGTTCTGGTCATGGACTTCGTCGACACCACCGGAACTCTTATCGGCCTGTCGTACAAAGCCGGTCTGCTTGACGAACGGGGAAATCTGCCGGAGATCGAGAAGCCGATGATCTGTGATTCCGTGACGACGGTAGTGGGCGCGCTGCTGGGAACAACTACCGCCGGGACGTTCATCGAGTCGGCCACCGGCATCCAGGCCGGCGGTAGGTCCGGGTTTGCGTCGGTTGTGACGGCGGTGTTGTTTCTGTTGACGCTCTTTTTCGCGCCCTTCCTGACCGCTGTCCCTGCCTGTGCGTACGGTCCGGCCCTGATTGTGGTCGGCCTGCTTATGCTCTCGCCGATTACGCACCTCAATTACGAGGATTTGACGGAGGCCGTACCGGCTTTCTGCGTGATTGTCCTGATGAGTTTCACGTATAATCTCGGTATCGGCATCACGGGCGGGTTTCTCGTCTACCCGTTGATGAAGGTATTCGCCGGGCGCATCCGCGAAGTGCGTGCCGGGATGTGGCTTCTGGCCGCGCTCTCGGCTCTCTTTTTCATCTTCTACCCGTATTAGCGGCCGGCACGTCGGCTCCATATTGGGGCCGTCAGGGGACCGGCGCTTGACAAACCGGCCGTCGCGTCGCTTGTTTTGGTGATATGATGACCAAATGCAGACATGGCGCGGCCTGGCTGGCGCTTGTGGCCGTGCTGGCCGTTGTGCCGCAGGGATGCACGAACGCATCCGATGCCGACTCGGCCTATGCGAAGGCCCGGAAGGCGATGATTGACCGGCAGATCGCGTCCCGAGGAATCACCGACGAGCGCCTGCTTGCAGCTTTTGACCGGGTCGAACGTCATCGGTTTGTCGACAAGTCCCTGGCGCCCCTGGCTTACGCCGATCACCCCCTGCCGATTGGCCAGGGGCAGACGATCTCGCAACCGTACATCGTGGCGCTCATGACGCAGCTCCTGGACCTGAAGGAAACCGACACGGTCCTCGAAGTAGGTACCGGCAGCGGGTACCAGGCGGCCATCCTCGCCGAACTCTGTGCGCACGTGTTCACTATCGAAATAGTCGAGAGCCTCGGCCGGAGCGCGCGGACTCGGCTGGACGATCTCGGGTATACCAACGTAACTGTCCGCATCGGCGATGGATACCGAGGCTGGCCCGAAAACGCGCCGTTCGACGCCGTCGTTGTCACCTGTGCGCCGCCGGAGATACCGCAGCCGCTGCTCGATCAACTGGCCGAGGGCGGCAGGCTGGTCATCCCCGTGGGCACGAACTGGCAGGAGTTGATTCTCATTGTGAAGAAGGACGGCAAACTGACGAGGAAAAGCGTCACTGCGGTCAGGTTTGTGCCGATGACGGGGGAGAGCCAGGAAAAGAAGTAGTTATCGGGCGCCCGCACGCCGGGTCCCCGATTCGCCGGCTAAAAGTACACCCTGAACGAAACGTAGTACAGATCGGCATAAGTGCCGAATTCGGAATTGAACTCCATCGGAATGCCGCCCGAACCGGCACCGGGCAGGTGCTCCGGTTCCTTGCCGAACCCCACAAAGGCGCCGATCGCAAGGTAAACGTCTTTGGCGACGTTATACTCGGCGGCCGGGCCGATCAGGACGGACCAATCGGTCAGATTCACGAGCGCCTCACCGCTGGCGGTCACCAGGGGTGTGATCTGGTAGCTGACCCCCGGGATGGCGTAATGTCTCCCGAGCAGGTACACGGCCCCGTCAGTATAGGCAGGCGTGGAAGAAACGGCGTAGTAGTCTCCGGCGTCGAGCGCGCCTGCGGTGCTCAGGTGGTATTCGAGAAACGCATACGTATTCGGGCCGAGACTGTAGTCGAGTCCGACCGAAGCACGGAGGTAATCGTGACCGGAGTCACGGCCGGAGTCGGCCAGGGCGTCCGTGATAACGTACGCGCCCTCTACCCAGGCTCCGGCGCCGCCAACGGCGCGAGTGACATCCACACCGACCAACAAGTGTTCGCGAAACCCGACAAGGAGTGCGGCGAAGTCGGTGCGAAAGGCGTAATACCGACCCCGCAGGAAGAAGGCGCTTTTCTCAAACGCCAGGTCCTCGCCGCCCACGTAACCGATGTCAAGCTCTCCCATGAAGCCGAGCGGATAGCGCAGGCGCACGGCATCGACACCCACGCGGTCTTCGGTGTCAAGCTCGTTGAACGTGTAAGGTGCTATCACGTCGGTAGGGTTGACCGCGTGAGCGGAACCCCATGCGATGGGCTGCCGCCCGACTGTCAGGTCGAACCTCGGCATCGTGACGGTCAGCAGCAGCCGGTCAAGATCCTGGTAGACGGCAAAGCTCGCAACGTCGCCTTTGTCCTTCGGATACAAGCGGGCACGAAGGTCCGTAACGCGGTACCGTCCGGGGTCAATGCCGGTCGCGAACAGGTCGGTGTCGAAAAGTCGCCGGTCCTGAACGCGCGGCACCAGGTTGTACGCGGCGGTGAGGGTCAGCCGGTCGAGAGGTCTCCAGCGTGCCTGAAGCCGCAGTCGATTGCTGACCGCGCCCAGCAGCGGTACGTCGGTGTTCGAGGGAGGCGGCAGGACGAGGTCGGGGAAATCAAGGACGGTAGAGAAATTCTTGTAGTATCCGCCGAGGCTGAAAGTCTCCGAGGCTCCCGCCGGGCCGCAGATCGCAAGCAGCCCCCCTGCCGCAACTGCTGCGAGCGCCAACGTACCTGCAGCGCCGCGTCGAACGGCTTTCAAGTCGCGGATGTTCACGTTTCTGCTACTCCCTGGCTTCGTCGCTGTCGACCTGTCCATCCTTAAGGACAATGAGACGCCTGGCGCGCTTCATGATTCTCACGTCGTGCGTGGAGAATATGAAGGTAGTCCCGTTGGATTCGTTCAGGGATCGCATCATTTCAATCAGCTCAACGGCGGTTTTGGAGTCAAGATTCGCAGTCGGTTCGTCGGCCAGAACCAGCGCCGGTTGCGACACAATCGCCCGGGCCACGGCCACCCTCTGTTGCTGGCCGCCGGATAGCCTGGTCGGCAGGCGGTCGGCAAACCCCTCCAGCCCGAGTGTGTTCAGCACCCTGGCCACGCGCTCGTGTCGTTCCTTCTTGGGAACGTCCTGGAGCAGCATGATGTATTCAACGTTCTCCTCAACCGTCAGAACCGGAACCAGGTTGTAGGCCTGGAAAACAAAGCCGATGCGGTCGCGGCGAAAATCAGAGAGCTTCCTGCCACTCATGCTCGAGAGCAGCTGTCCGGCCAGCCATATCTGACCCGACGTCAGCGTGTCAAGCCCCGACATTACGTTGAGCAGCGTCGTCTTGCCCGAACCGGATGGTCCGACGATGGCCGTGAATTCGCCCCGGCGTATGGTAAGGTCGACGCCGCGCAGCGCCAGCACCGGTACGCCGTTATCGGAATACTCCTTGGTAACCTGCTCGGTGACGACGACCTCGTTGTTGACACGTGTATTCATAGCTACTCTCCTTACAGGCTCTTGCGCATGGCGGCGGCCGGTATGATTCTTGCGGCGAACGAAGCCGGGTACAGACTCACCAGGGCGGTGAACAAAAAGACGGCGATGGGATAGTATATGAATTGACTTACCTGCATCACGGGGTAGAGAAGCTCCGTGAACGTGACACCGGCAAAGTCAATCCCGCCGTAATCGAAACCAATCCGCATACTGATATAGGTGGCAACAAATCCGAGGATCACTCCCAGAACGATGCTGACCACCGCCAGGGCGCCCGCTTCGAGGACAATCAGTCGGCCGATGGCGAACGGGCTCGTGCCCACGGCCCGCATGACGCCGAACTCGTACATCCGTTCATAAAGGGACATGAACAGGGTATTGACAATGCCGAGCGCAACGACGCCGAACAGTATCAGGCCGACGAGCACCGTGCTGAAGCGTGATAGCTCGAAGGCCGCTTTCAGCTCGGGCAGGATCTCGGGCCAGCCGAGCGCCTGGTTGCCATCGGTGGAATAAGCATCCCAGAACGGCAGGGCGGTGTTCCGGCTGTACTTCGGATCGACGAAGGTGATGGCTATCTCGTGCACTTCCGTGCCCAGGTCGAGCATGCTCTGCGCCTTGCCCAGCCGGACGAACGCCATGCTCTGATCCATCTCGGCGATATTCAGGAAAAAGATGCCCGAGATACGGAACATCTCCTGAGCCAGGTCGCCCGTGTGCGCCTGGGCCGCGGTCACCACCACCCGATCACCCAACCGGACTTCGAGAAGCTCCGCGAGCTTGTTGCCGATGAGGATATCGCGCTCGCCGCCGCCGTCCAGGAAGTTGCCCTCAATGATTGCCTCGTCCACCTGCGACAGGTCAGGTTCGCGCCGGGGGTCGACCCCGACCATTGTCACGGCCGTCATGTTGGCCGGTGACGATATCATGGCGAAGGCCAGGGTGCGGGTTGTGAAGCTCTGAACCAGGGTGTCAGATTCGAGGCCTGCGACCACCCGGCCCGAGTTGTTGACGGTCTGATCGATAGCGAATGTCTCGCGAAACGCGGCGCTGTGAATCTGACCCTCACCCAGGAACGAGGCCGTCGCCGCCCTGATCATGTTGCGCTCCATCCCGACGACCAGGGCGTCGGTATAGATGAGCGCGGCCAGGCCGATGCCGATAGCGGTGCCGGCTATGAAAGTGCGCCGTTTGTTGCGCAACACGTTCCGCCAGGCCAGTTTGATGTACAGTCGCACGATGCATGCCTCCTAATGCGTCCGCATGGCCCTGGCCGGAGCTACGCGGGCGGCTTTAGTCGCCGGCAACATGGAAATGAGAATAGCCGACAGCACCACACTCACGCCCGGTATATAGAAACTCCGCGCGTTTATCTCGGTGAACATCTTCGTGAACACCACGCCGCCGTACGTGAAGGACACCGGCAGGGTGATCCCATGAATCGACAGGGCGTAATTGACGCCATAGCTGAGCGCGGCGCCGAGCACGACGGCGATTGCAGCCATAATCAGAACTTCCAGCAGTACCAGCCGGAAGATCTGCGCCGGGGCCGTGCCGATGGCGCGCAGCACCCCGTACTCCCGGGTCCGCTCCAGCACCGTCATCAGCACCGTATTGAGGACTCCGACGGCCACGACCAGAACGATGATGACCACCATTATCCAGCTGCCCTGCTGGTCGACCTTCATGGCGTGGTAAAACGACTTTGCAAACTCCTTCCACGTTTCGACCGCAAGGCCGTTGTCGCCCAGTGCGGCTTTAATGTCGGAAGCCAGGTCGGGCACGTCGTCCAGGTCATCGCCGATGACGGCGATCTCGTGAACGCGACCCTCGAGAACCAGCAGTTCCTGGGCATCGTGCAGGTGCAGGTAAAGGGCACTCTGGTCGCTTATGTTGCTGCCGGTGGCGACCAGGCCGACGATCGTGTACAGATCGTTGGCGATGGAACCGTCGGCGGCCTGAGACACGACAACGACCTCGTCGCCGATAGCCGCGTGCAGGGTTTTTGCCAGGCCCTCGCCCAGCACGGCCTCGCCGGCGGCCGACGGCGAAAAGCTCCGGCCCGATGTCACCTTCCTGTCAAAGCGCGTAGCAGCGCTTTCCCTCTCCGGATCGATGCCGATAATCCTCACTCCGGCACTCTTGTTGCCCACTGCCGCAAGACCGGCACAGAAGACCCGCGGCGCCCAGAATTCGACTCCGGGAACCCTCTCTATTGCGGCGCCAACCTCGTCATAGTCGCCGATCACCTTGTACAGCGACGGCCGGTCGAGGTACCCCTGGCCGTGCACCTGGATATGACCCAGCTGGTTTCGTGCAAACATGTCGATGATATACGAATACGAGCCGTCGGACCAGGCTATGGCTATGGCCGAAAGCGCAAACCCACCGAGCATGGTGAGCACGGTCAGAACGGTGCGCCGCTTCTGCCTGAATACGTTGCGGAGGGCGATTGTGAATATCATGAGCCGCGCCGTCCTTCACCGCTGCGATCTGAGGTGGCGCAGCGAAAAGATCTCTTCCTCAAACTGCGCGTCAAACTCGACCCTGGTGTACCGGATGAGCGTCCTGTGCCCCTCCTTGCGCTGCGGAACCATCTCCATGACCGCGGGCAACGTGCGTCCCCCCATCTCTCGTATGTCCCGGTAATGCAGCACGCGCACAAGGGCGCCCTTTTCGTCATAGTATTTCTGCCAGACGGGAAGGTGATCCCCCCGCCGCGCCGCAATGACGACGTTGCCCCAGACCACCGGCAAGTCCTCGCGCGGTATGCAGTTTATGTAAATCAGGTTATCGTCCGGGGCTTCAACCGTGACGAACTCGTACGTGTAGTCCTCGAACAACGAGAATTCCTTGACCAGGTCGTCGTTGGTGAAATCGGACCCCATCCACGAGCTCATCATCATGGACGGCGGGATTTTGATCACTTTGTCCGTCTTGGGCAGGTAGTTCCACATCTCGCTCTCGACGCGCAGGGTGGCCACGCCCCTCTCCTTCTTCGGGGACGTAATCCGAATGAACGTCCTGTCCAGGCCGAGGCTCCAGGCCTCCATGGCGAGCGTCCGCTGCCAGTGAGGGGTGACCACCTCCATCTCCAGTTCCGAGTAGCTCGACTCACTCCGGTACAACTGGTCGATTTCTTCGATAATGGCCCTGATCTCGGTCTCGTCGTTAGTCTGTGCCCCGGGCGTCAGGGCCAGGGCCGGGCAAACCAGAAGCACCAGGGCCAGGTGTTGTGACGGTCTCATGTCAGTATACCACTTACAAAAGTGTCATCGGTCTCTGCCGGTGGCAGCTCTCTATCCATTCATACACGTACAACGACAAACCTGACCCAAAGGCCGCCCGGCGCCGCAACCCGTCAGCGCGGAGTCGGCGGATCGGGCAGCGGCGGCAACGTCTTGGGATCTTCCTTCAGTTTCGCCTTCACGTACTCAATGGCCCTGTCGAGCTGATCGTCGTAATCTCGGGCCAGGCGGTCCGGCCGGTTCTCGACCTTCATATCCGGCTCCACGCCGATATTCTCCATGACCCACTTACCGTCTAAAGTGTAGATGGTGCCTCCGGGCACGGTATAGTACCCGCCGTCGACCAGGGGGTCAAAGCCTTCGATGCCCACGACGCCGCCCCAGGTCCGCGTGCCAATGAGCGGTCCGAGTCCGTAGTGGCGGAAGAAGTAGGCGAAGTAATCGCCGTCGGAGCAGGAGAACTCGTTGGTAAGCGTGGCCATGTGGGCGTTCAGGCCGGTACCGGAAACCGGGCGTTCCACGGTGTTGCGGGACATGCCCATGGCAGTAACCGGGCGCCGCAGGCGGTCGAGAATCAGGGAGGAGACAAAGCCGCCGCCGTTGTACCGGACGTCCACAATCAGGCCGGGCCGGCGTACCTGGTTGTAAAACATCTTGCTGAAGCGGACCAGGCCGAAGTCGTCCATGTCGGGAATGTGGATGTACCCGATCTGCCCGTCGGACAGCGAGTCAACGTACCGGCGTCGCTTTTCCACCCAGTTGAAATACCGGAGCGTCTCTTCGGAGGCCAGCGGTTTGATCGTGACCTCGCGTGCGCCCGACATCGTAGGCCGGTCGTTGACCGTCAACGTGATCTGCTTCCCGACCGTGTTCTCGGTCAGGGCGTAGGGGTTTGTAGCGGCGGTGATTTCCTCGCCGTTGATAGCCAGCAAATACTCTCCCTCTTTGACGTCTATTCCCGGCTCGCGGAGGGGGGAACGGAGCTGTTCGTCCCAGTTTTCGCCCACGAGAATACGCTTGATCCGTATTCTGTCGCTGGCGTGGTCGATTTCAAGGTCGGCGCCGAGCAGGCCGATTTCGCTGGGCGGTATGGACGGGTAGTCGCCGCCGCCCACATATGTATGAGAGCAGCACAGTTCACCGACCATCTCCCCGATTATATAAGTGAGGTCGAATCGATTAGACACATACGGTAGCAGGACGGCGTAGCGGTCACGCATTTTTGCCCAGTCGACGCCGTGCATGTTTCTGTCGTAGAAGTAATCTCGCTGCGCCCTCCAGACCTGGTTGAACATCTGCACGTATTCCGCCGGACGGTCAATTCTCGTTTCCATGCCGGACAGGTCGAGCGCCTTGTCCTTAAGGTCGGCTTCACTTCCCTCGATTGACACAATGTAGAAGGAGCTGTCCTTCTCTATAAACGCCTTCTGCTGGTCGGCCGACAGCCGGTACCCGCCGATACCGGAAAGAAACTCGTGACGCTTCCTCTCGTTGAGGTCGTACTTGTGCAGGATCCGTTCGTCCTGAGTCACGTTGCCGCGCAGACCGCGGATGGGGTTGGAAACGTAAAACACCGCGCCGGGTACGGCGGCCAGCCCGCTGTAATTGCCGGCCGGCAAATCGAACGCCACCTGACGGTCGAAGATACCGTTGAAATCCACCTTGACCTTCACGCCTGACTCTTTGTCCGGTTTTGCCTTCTCGGACTCCTTTTCGACTGACTTCTCTTCGGTCGGCGTGACTTCGTCGCTCCTGGGGGCAAACGGGGAAGGAGTGTCGGCGTCCAGAACGATCAGAAACAGGTTATCGATGGCGTTGTATACCATTGAAAATTCGTAGCTGCTCAGGATTGGATTGAAGTTGCGTTCAGAGAGAAAGTACAGGTACTTGCCGTCAGGGTCAAAAACCGGCGAATAGTCGTTGGTGAGAGCCGGCGTCACCTGGTGAACGGTATTATCGTCGAACGCATACATGAAAACGGCGCTGATGCGGCTATCGACGTCCTTGGAATAGCACACGTACCGGCTGTCGGGCGACCAGGCGGCATCTCGAATCGAGTTGTACTTCGCCCGGTCGATCTCGATCACCTTCTTGGTTTCAATATCGACGCAGTGCAGTTTGAGATTCTTGTCCGAGAATGCCAGCCTCCTGCTGTCCGGCGACCACACCGGGTCGAAACGGTGACAGTCGCCGCCGGTCGTCAACTGAACCGTCTCTGCACCATCGTGCGACGTCAGGTACAACTCATCTTCTCCGGTGGCATCGGAAAAATAAGCGATCCATTTGCCGTCGGGAGACCATCGGGGGTATGCCTCGTTGGCTCCCGGGCTGGCCGTCAGGTTTCGCACGTCACCTTCTTTGGCCGGGACGGTGAACAGATCGCCCCGGGCGCGCATGGCCGCCCGCTTGCCGTCGGGTGATATATCATAATCAATGACCCGGTCGGACACGCCGGCGAACTCGGGGCGCACTGCGTGGCGGTCGGTGGTCAGGGAGATGTTCAGCTTGTGCTGCGCCTCCGACGGCAGGTCCAGCACGTAGACGTAACCGCCGTTCTCGAACGCAATGCCGTCCGGGCCGAGGCTGGGCCAACGGACGTCGTATTCGGTAAACGATGTTACCTGGCGAAGCTCCCCGGTGGGAACGTCGTACGAGTACAGGTTCAGCGTGCCGGTTCTGTCGGAATTGAAATAGATCTTGTCCCCGTGCCACATGGGCATGTTGTCCGTGCCGGCCCAGTCGGTGATCTTCTCGGCCTCAAAGCTGTTCAGGTCGAAGATCCAGACATCCTGCGCCATGCCCCCCTTGTACCTTTTCCAGGTCCGGAAATCGCGATGGATGGGGCAGTAAGCCACTTTGTCGGTCCCGGGTGAGAAGCTGGTAAAGCCGGCCACGGCCATCGGCAGCGGCTCCGGCAAGCCGCCGGTCACGCTGACCAGATAGGCTCGGCCGTCCCACCAATCGTTGGTCTCCCGGCGCGATCGAAAGAGAACCCGCGAACCGTCCGGGTGCCAGCCCATGACGACATTTTCGGGCCCGAACCGTTCGCTGGTCTGCTGAATGCCGGGATGATACGTAAGCCGCACGGGCTCGCCGCCGATGACGGGCATCACGTAGACCGACCAGTCGCCATCGTACTGCCCCGTAAACGCGATCGCGCTCCCGTCCGGGGAGAACTTCGGAAAGAGTTCAAGACCCTCGTGCGTGGTCAGTTGTATAGCCTGGCCGCCGCCGCGAGACACCACGTAAATGTCGCCGGCGTAAACGAACGTAACCTTGTCTCCGGTGACATCGGGAAAACGAAGCAGGCGAGCCTCGTCAGCCAGCAGTGTGCCGCTCCACACGAGCAGAGCCGTCAGGGTCAATAGATGTAACCTCATATAGCCTCCGATCCTGATCCCAGGAACGTACTTTGTGTGCAAATAAGGGTTTTGAGCGACGCGGGTCAAGCAAAGCCGTGGCCGAACTGGGCCGATTCAGAGGTGGTTTGGAGGTTGCAACCGGCCTGCCCGTGAGCGGCGCGCAGGCGCCGATTCCGCTTTGCCTTTCCGCCGGATCGGCCGCCGCCAGTCCGGATGCTTTGGCCGGGCGCGTCTCGACCGTGGCCGAGGGCCGGCTGCGGGCAGGAAACGGACATAACCTGCGCGCGGCTCCTATTGACGCCGACCGCGCGCGTGCGTACTATCTCCTGCAGGAACCATGTGACTCGGAGGTAAAGATGCGCTTGGTAGGTCTTCAGACGCTGTTTCTTCTGTCAGTCGCGACAGCCGCCCCGGTGACCGCGTCGGGAGAAGCAGGGCCGTACCCCGCGGACGTCGCGGCTGTCCTCGAGGCTTCAGGAGAAAACCGCGCCGAGCTTGAGAAGGTGCTGCATAACTATGCGGCCCCCGCTGATTCGCTGAAACTGAGGGCGGCGTACTATCTTATCGGCAACATGGAAGGTCACAGCTACGTCACGTATGGACTTCACGATTCGGCCGGGGCCGAAGTAGCCTTTGACGTCCTTGACTACCCGGACTATGGTTCCCTCAGAGAGACGTTTGACACGCTGGAGTCGCAGTGGGGGACGCTGGAATTCGAGCGGCGGGAACCTTTGGCGGACATGCATTCCATTACGGCCGACTTCCTGGTAACGCAGATTGACTATGCCTTTCGCGCGTGGCGGGAAAAGCCGTGGGCCGCCGGGCTTTCGTTCGAAGCATTTTGCGAGTACGTGCTGCCTTTCCGCGGGAGCAACGAGCCCCTCGAACCCTGGCGCGCGGAGTTCTGGGATCGGTATGCGGACGTAGCCGACGGATCGGTCGACCCCTCCGATCCCGTAGCGGTAGCCCGGTTGATCAATGATGACATCAGATCCTGGTTCAGGTTTGACGAGCGCTACTACTATCACCCCACGGACCAGGGCCTGTCCGAAATGCTTGAGAATCAAATGGGCCGGTGCGAAGACATGACGAACATCACCATCTATGCGATGCGCGCCAACGGCCTGGCCGTCACCAGTGACTATACACCCTACTGGGCCGACGCCGGCAATAACCATGCCTGGAATGCCATCGTCACCGGCAGCGGTAAGGTGATCCCGTTCATGGGAGCTGAAAGTAATCCCGGGGAGTACCACTTGGCCCACAAAATGGCCAAAGTATACCGCAAGACTTACGGAAAACAGCCGGGCAACCTGACCTTTCAGGAACGAAAGCAGGAGAAAATCCCCCGCTGGCTGTCGGGCAAGAGCTATCTCGACGTCACTGCCGACTACACGGACGTCTGCGACGTGACGGTGACGTTTGACGGGCCGATACCCGATTCGGTTGATATCGCTTACCTCTGTGTTTTCAATTCCGGGGAGTGGCAGGCCATCCACTGGGGAACGATCAACAACGGCGCCGCTCTGTTTACCGACATGGGTGCGAACATAGCCTACCTCCCGGCGCTGTTCCTCAACGAAGAAGTCTATCCTTTCGGCGACCCGTTTATTCTCCGCTCTGACTGCTCTCCGGCCGATCTTGGGCCGGAAAGTGGTTCCCCCATCTCTGTGACGCTGGTTTCGGCAACGAGGCCGAAAGCGACGGCGGCCGCAGGCGCCGAGATGGAGGTCTTTCTTACCGCCGGGACGGCTTACGAACTGTTCTACTGGAGTGACGGGTGGCAGTCGGCGGGCACGTCGATTGCCGACGGCGGGCCGATGGTGATTGACGGCGTGCCGTCAGGTGCCCTGTACTGGCTTGTGCCTGAGGGTTCGAATCGTGAGAATGAGCGCATCTTTACTTTTGCAGGCGGCCAACAGGTATGGTGGTAAGAGGCCGGCCAGGGCCGGGGGCTGAAAGTCCGGGACTCAGTGGTACGTGGTGAGCGGGGGGGCTACTCGGTAGTGTGAAGGAACTGCGAGGGTTCCTTGGCGGCCGGTCGGTCGGCACCGAGGAACCATTCGACCCAGCGTGCCACGTTGTTGCGTCTGATTTCTGAGCGCAACAGGCGCATCCGACGTTGACGCTCCTCCGCCTGCATGATATAGGCAGAGTAGACAGCGTCCGCAGTCCCCTCCAGATCGTACGGATTTACGAGCAACGCCCCTCTGCCCAACTGGTCGGCCGCGCCCGCGAACTCGGACAGGACAAGCACACCCTGGTTGTCGATGGACGCGGCGCAGTACTCCTTGGCCACGAGATTCATGCCGTCCCGCAACGGAGTGATGAACGCAATCTCGCACGCTCGGTAGTGCCCCAGTAACTGCGTTCTGTCCAGTTCGCGAAACTCGTAATGAATGGGAGCCCAGCCCTGCCGTGAGAACCGCGCGTTTATGCGGCCCGCGAGGGCGTCGAGATCCCCTTTCAGCTGCTGGTATTCCGAGACGTTGGGGCGTGAAGGCACCACGATCTGGAGCAGCGTAATCTTGCCGTGCACCTCGGGGTACTTTTGAAGCATCTTTTCAAAAGCAAGGAAACGTTCCGGAATCCCTTTAGTGTAATCCAGTCGGTCCAGCCCCAGCACAAGTGTCTGCTCAGGGAAGTTCTCGTGCAGGTACCAGGCGGCGTCGGCCACCGCGCCGTCCTTCGCGCCCTCGCTGAACTCGTCGAAATCGATGCTGATGGGGTAGTGCCCGAGGATGATTTCGCGCTGATTGTACCGTATCACGGACTGGCGTTTGTAGGCTCCGCGCTGCGCCTCGGGTACGTGCCACTTCAGGCACTGGATGAAGTTACGCCGGTCACGCGCCGTCTGAAAACCGAGGTGATCATAATCAAGCATGGACTGAAGCAACTCCTGCTTCCACGGCAGGCGCCGAAACAGGTCCACGGAGGGGAACGGGATGTGCAGGAAGAAGCTCAGTTTCTGCCGGACGCCCAGTTCGCGCAGGAAATGGCCCGCCAGAAGAAGCTGATAATCATGTATCCAGATTAAGGCGTCTTCGCCGATGTTTGCCAGGACGGTTTCGGCAAATCGCCGGTTCACCTGTACGTACGTCTGCCAGTTGTCGGTGTCAAACGAGAACTGCCCCAAGAGATCGTGGAAAAGCGGCCACAGACTCTTGTTGGAGAAACCGCGGTAATATCTTGCGTTCTCCTCTTCACTGATCACGACCTGTTTAAGGTCGTAATCATGCGTGCGGCTGTAAGCCTCGAGCAGTTCCGCAGCGGGGGCCTCAGGCGGGCAGCCCGGCCAGCCGACCCAGACGCCGCGATTTCGCCGCATGATGGGCGCCAGGGCCGTTACCAGCCCTCCCGGGCTTGCCTTAACCTTCCACTCGTCGCCGTCCTTGTAGATTGCGATCGGGAGGCGGTTAGACACGACGAGCAATCTTCCGCCGGTCATCTAAATGCTCCTTGCTGTTCGTCGTTGCCAGGTTTCAGGCTTTGGCAAAACACTGATGATGTACGTCGGCGATTATCATTAAAGCCCTGTCAACGCTCCCAAGATACTGGTTTGCCGCTCCCGGCGCAAGCCTCAGGGGAGATTGGTGATATTCGCGGAGAGAGGCAAGCTCTTGTTACTCAACCGATTGCAACCACCGGTCAAGGAAAGCCAATAATTCTTCCGGTGGAGTCAGCCACAGATCGGCGGCGGTCGTGCGCTGCTGAGTTCGCACCAGCACTCGCAGCCCGCGGCCGGCCAGGGCCGCAAACGCATCCTCGTCGGTGCGATCATCACCGGCATAAGCCAGCGGGGCATCAGCCGGCAGCTCGCCGATCACCTGGTCGACGGCACGGGCCTTGTCTATTCCGGCAACTTTCAACTCAAGGCCGCCGTCGAACTCGTGTACTTCCAGGCCGAAGGTCGCGCTCGTCTCGCTCCATGCTCCGGTAACGCGTAAATGAATCTCGCGTCCTTCCGATGCGGGCAGTCCGCGCCAGTGAAAGGCCCGCGACGTTGCCTTCCTCTCGACCAAAGAGGTCAGGCCGGCTTCTTTTGCCCATGAGTCGATCCGGTCCAATCCGGCCGCAGCCTCCGGCGGCAGTTGCACGACCTGAATAGTGCCGTCGGGGAGACGTCGCTCGGCCCCGTGCATTCCCCAGATCTCAGGCGTGCCATCGAGAGCAAGCAGCGGGATTATGTCCTTGGCCTGGCGACCGCTTACGATGACGAGCCTGGTGGCCGTCACGCCCTGCAAGCGGTTGAGACGTTCGCGAATGCCCTGGTATGGTACGGCCCGATCACGATCGGGGACGAACGGTGCCAGCGTACCATCGTAATCCAGCATGAGAGCCGACCGATTCGACCGGGTCAGCACGTCGAAGAAGTGGTCGAGGTTAAAATCGGGATTGAGCAGCCGCATGAAGGGTAAGTTAACTCGCCATGAGATGATTGGCAAATCCCTTGCGAACGCCAAGCATCAGGGTGAGGTATTCGCGGAGGTGGCGGGTCAGGAGGAAATTCTCGATTACGAACCTCCGGGCGGTCTGCCCCATCCAGGTGGTTTTCTGCGGGTTGCGCAGCAGTTCGCGAATCCGCAACGCCGCCCCTTCGGGCGTGTTCACCAGATACCCCGTATGGTGATTGTGAACCTGAAGACGAATACCGCCGACGTTGCCTCCGATTACGGGCTTACCCTTCCACATGGCCTCCGTCACCGTGAGGCCGAAACCCTCCTGGGTCGACTTCTGAATTATGATAGTCGAGGCCCGTTGCAGAGCGTTGATGGCCCGGTGAGCGTTGGCCGGCAGATCCAGAATGTGAATCCGATCGTTTCCGGCGGCGCAATCTCTCACTTCGTCCAGCACGGCTGCTCCCTCCGGATCGTCAGTGGCGCCGCCGCCCGCCAGAACGAGGCGGGCGTTGATCGAACTGTTCAGCAGGGTGAACGCCTGGATGACGCCGACCGGGTCCTTGAACCGGTCGAAGCGGGAAATCTGGGTGAGGATGGGTAAGTCCTGCGGGACACCCAGGCTCTCCAGGGTCGAAGAGATCTCATTTTCGGTAAGTTCGCGATTCTTGTCGCTCAGCGGGTCGATCGAGGGGGCGATGATGAACTGGGGATGATTCAGCGACTGGGCGAAATCCGGCATGGAGAAGACAGAGGCATCGTATCCTGACACCTTTTCCCGGAGATAGTTCCAGACTTTGCGGTTGGGGCGGCTCACGTCGATATGGCAGCGCCAGATCCACTTGCCCCGGCGGTTGCCGCATAATTCCAGCAGGGCGGCCGGCTGCGGATCATGAATGAATACAAAGTCAGCCTGTTCAAGGACAGGCCGCAGGCTTTCGGCGTTGGCCGCCGCCGTCTGCTCGTAAAGGTCCAGCATCTGGCGCGTAAGGTGGACATCATTGCCCTGCAGGCCGTTGTGAAACGCCTTGGTCACCTGGTAATACTCGGGCGGTCCCTCAACCGTTTCCCACCTGGTGTTCAGGCCCAGGTCGTTCATGAGAGGAACCAGCCAGTTGAGGATTTCCGCCACGCCGCCGCCCAGACGGGTCGAATTCACGTGCACCACCTGCGCGCCGGCAACGTCTCTGGCCAGTTGCCTGAGCTGAGATATAGCGCTGGCCCCGGCAACGGCCTCGTAGCCTCTAAGAACTCGTTTCACGGGCCGGCTCCAGCGACAGGACGTTTTCTACAGCGCCAATAAGACGGCGTTTTAACTCCGGAAGGGTCAGGAAGTAAAAATCGATCCCCCGAAGGGCCCCGATCAGTGCCTCGGTGCCTTCCCCGAAACCACTCAGCCAGGCCGTGAAGTCATCTTGGTGGTCCGGTATCCGACGGCGTGCTTCCACGAAGTGGTAGTAGATGGAACTGAGGCTCAGGCGTGGCAGCTTCCTGCGTAGGTCCTGGGGGGAAAACAGCTTGCGATTGGTATTAAAGACCACCGTAACCGCCTGCATGAAGCGGAAATCGTCGCCCTTCTGAACCCACGGAATGTGCTGGACCTCGCTGAGGCGTTCATCGATCAGGTCGACCACCATGGTCCGAAGCGTCTCCAGATCGGGCAGCACGTACGGATTAATGATGCCAAGCCGCTCGGCCAGAACCCGGTCGCGCAGACCGCGTGATGCCCAGATGGCAAAGTCATTGCGGTACTCCGGGTCGTCAAACGAAGGCCGAATCACGGTCTCGCAAAAATGGTGAAAAAGGCATTCCACCGGGCACAGGAGAAGGCGTTCCCTGAGTTCCCGGAGATTCAGAGCGGTATCAACTCCGGCCATCCGCGAGACCAGCGTGCAGTCCTTGATCTCAAAGGGCATGTTAGTCTTTTCGGTTGCAGTTACCACGCGCTTTAGAATCATCCTGCATTCGGCCTGACCCGCGGCCGTTTGCTCTAAATGTTTGTTTCCTGGCCTGAGAAGCCACCGGGCGCGCTTGCGGATGGTACGTGAGGTCGGCTTAGTCTGCAGCCGCCGTCGCCCATGTAATTTTTACGTACTCTGCCTGCCGGTGCCGATTATGCGTTCGGCTTCCACTACTTCCGGGGGCTTCGGTCGTATTCTGCGGACACGGAACTCGACGCTGGCGACCGCGTGCAGGGGATGGTGCACCGTGGAATCTTTCAAGTATACGCTGAGAACGGAATCCGTGATCCGATAGCAGTCACGCTCCCACCGTCCCTGGAAGAAGTACTCATAGTCCTGGCCGCTGAGAAACCGGACTCTGAGCGCGTACTCGATGTCCTGGCTTCCCGGGGGCAGCAGACCGCAGATGGGGCACAGGCGCGGATTCACTCTTCCTCCGTCACCGCTCACGCGGGGCCGCCGGGTCAGCCGGACCAGTTCTTTCCGGAGACGGCCGTGGCGGCAGTGCAGGTATTCCTGGCCGGCCGTGCCCTGAAGCGAGCACTGGTGCATTTCGTTCGGAAGTTCACCCGGTCTTGGGCTGCATCCGGACGGTGCACCGAACAGCTTCTGCCACCAGTCAAAAAGCGTTCTGCCCGCCCGCTGCTTCAAGGATTCCCGCCTCTTCGTCTGTTCGTGATTGTCCGATTTCATCGTCTACACAGTCCTTGATGCCAAAACCAGCGAGTACCTCTTAGAATACAAACATCCGCTGTGACAGGCAAGCGGTTGTTCGCCCGCCGGCGTGGTTTCAGCGATCGGTACCCGGATTTGCGTATGCGTAAGTTCACCGGTTCGCAAGCCTCATAGTTTAAGGAATCTCATTTATGTCTCAACGTATTCACAATTCGCAGCCGGGATGCCCGCACCGCCGGCAGGAAGCCGCCGGCAATGCCCATTATCAGCGAGAATACGAGGGCCTTGACGGCGATGGCGGGCGATATGGAGAAGGAAAACGATATCTCGGCGAAAGTCGCGAAATTCGTCGTCGAAACGTCACGCAGCTGCAAAACATTGGCCAGCAGAACGCCCGCCAGTCCCCCGGCGAGACCGACAAATGACGATTCCACCAGAAAGGTCGCCAGGACCGTCGAACGGCCGAAGCCGAGAGCACGCAGGGTGCCGATTTCCCGCATCCGGTTGGCCACCGCCGCGTAGGCGGTGATCATGGCCCCGACTATCGCACCGAGGGAGAATATGATGGAGATGGCCATGCCGAGAATCTCGATGAAAGTCGTGAACGACCGGGACTGGCGACGATAGTACTCAATCTCCGGCATCACCTCGACCGTGAGCCGAGGGTCTGATTCCAGCCTGGTTTTCAGAAGATCGCCGTCGGCCGGATTGTCGAGCCGCAGAATAAAAGATGAGTAGACCGGCCGCTGAAAGGCGTCCATGAGCTGGTCGACATCACCCCAGATTTCCGATTCAAAGCCGGACCCGTCCGCCTCGAACAGCCCCACGACCGTCCAGTCGCGCATGCCGAACCTGACGGTTTCACCCAGGCCGCAGCCTTTGAAATTCTGCGCCACCTTGATTCCGGCGATGATCTCCGAGGTCCCGGGACGCCACATCCGCCCCTCGGCAAGCTTCACGCCCGGGCGGATCTCCATTGAGAGGTCGCTTACGCCGCGAACGGTTATGTTACTTTCGGCACTGCCTGAACGTTTTGGCTGGTTTATCAGGACTACCATCTCGGCGGCCAGCAGGGGCCTTCCGGACCGGCTGACGGCGATGGCCGGGTCAGCTTTTACAACGTCGGCCTGGTCTCGCCCGAGTATGGAGACGATCTCGGTGCTGGCCGACTGGCGGAGGACCACCAGGTTGGGCGCCTCGCCTGTCTCCACCAGGGCCTGAGTCAAACCGTGCGAGAGCATGAGTACCGCGCAGAAGACGAGAACCACCAGGGCGATTCCAGTGAGGGTCAGGATAAACGTGAGCCTGCGGGCAAAGCTGTTGCGCAGGGAGTAATGGAGCAGTACGAGCATAAAAGTACCTTCAGTCGATAGGCCGCAGGCCGTCCACTACCGGTGTCAGGAGTGCTCGCAGGGTGGGGAAGACGGCCGCAAGCAGGCCCACCGCCAGGGCGGCGGCCGCACCGAATATCAGGGTTGTCTCGGTCAGTGGTATTCTGGGCAGGAACCCCCCGGCGCCGGCTTCCAGCAGCGGCAGCACCAGGAACGCCAGGGCCAGTCCGAGGACGGCACCGGACGCGGCGACGAAAACTGACTCTCCAAAAACCAGGCCGATGATGTGGAAGGGGCGAAAGCCAAGCGTCTTCAGAAGAGCGTACTCGTTGGTTCGCTCCCTGGCCGCCATGGCCATGGTGTTTGCCAGCACGAGGAGGATAACGCCGATGACCAGTAGCGAAATGACTCGCAGGCCAAGAATTATCTGGCTCGACATGGAGACGAACGACAGGCGGAAGGCTTCTTCGGTTTCGGTCCTGGTCTCGGCCAAGGAGTTTTTGAACAACGCGTCTATCGCCCGGGACATTTCGGGGGCCCGACCCGGGTCATCGGTTTTGACGGCAATGGCCCCTATGTGTCCGGCCCGCGCGGGCGCCTCGGATTTCATTCGCTCGTCAATATAGTCGTAGCGGAAGAACCACTGTGACTCGTTGATATCGTCACGCGCGCCCGTATACACGCCCCGAATTATGAAATCCCAGTTCCCGGGGTAGATGTCGCCGATTATGCGCACCGCGTCACCCGGCTCCCAGCCGAACCGGTCGGCGAGACGGCGCCCTACGATCGCGGCGTTGCGCTCCCTGGTGAAGGCTTCCCACTGATCGGGCGGGATGACGTATTCCGGGTACAGGTCGAAAAAGGTCGTGTGGTCGACTGCAAATTTGGCGAAGAAATTCTTCTCGTCGATGTAGATGCCGTTGAACCACGTCGAATGCGTGACACCAGTGACACCCGGCACGTCGGCTATCCTGTCGACATAGGCAAGGGGCAGATCAAAGATGAGCGACACGGCGTTCCGCACGATCAGCCGGTCGGGCGAGGCCGCCCGCGAGTTCAGATACCAGGCGTCGATGGCGCTCCGGATCACGCAAAAGGCCGTGACCGCTATAGCCACCCCGAGGATCGTAAGCGACGTCCGCAGGGAGTGCCGGGTGGCGTTTTTCACTATGAGTTGAAAGACCCTCACGCGGCTGCCAGCTCCCCTTTATCCAGATGCTGGATGGCGTGCGCCTTCTCGGCCACGCGCGGATCGTGCGTCACGACGATTATGGTTTTCTGATACTCCCGGTTGAGGCGGACGAGCAGGTCCATAACGTCCTCGGCGGACTGCTTATCCAGGTCACCGGTGGGCTCGTCGGCCAGGATGATGTTCGGGTCAGTCACCAGGGCGCGCGCGATGGCCACGCGCTGCTCCTGGCCGCCCGAAAGCTGGTTCGGGTAATGCTTCATGCGGTCCTGCAAGCCGACTATGGACAATGCGGCCTCGACCTGGCGCCTGCGCTCAACCTTGTTCAGCCTGGTCAGGAGAAGGGGAAGCTCGACGTTTCCGAAGGCGTTCAGGACGGGCATCAGGTTGTAAAACTGGAACACAAAGCCGATGTGATGGCTGCGCCAGCGGGCCAGAGCCGACTCGCTCATACCGGAAATCTCGTTGCCGGAAACGGTCACGCGGCCTGCCGACGGTCGGTCGATCCCGGCCAGCAGGTTCAGCAGGGTGGTCTTGCCCGATCCTGACGGGCCCATGAGGACCTGAAACTCTCCGCGAGGAATGGTCAGGTTTATGCCGCGCAACACCGGGATTTCCAGCTTGCCGCGGTAATATGATTTGGAAACGTTTTCCACGTTGACTATCGATTGTTCCATGAATTACCCGAACTTTCAGGTTGATACTTCGATTTTCTGACCGGTCTTCATTTTGCCGGGAGGTGACAGAACCACCTGGTCGCCTGCCTCCAGTCCGCCGGTGACTTCGACCACCGTGCCCAGGTCGCGGCCGATTGAGACTGCAACCGCTGAAACCCGCCCACCGTCGACACGAAACACCAGACGGCCGCCGTCACGAACGGTGACCGCTTCTCTGGGTATGACCAGGGCGGAAGTCTGCACGCTCGAGTCGGGCTGCGCGGAGTTCGGCAGAAAAGTCACACGGGCCGACATTTCCGGCAGCACGCGCGCGTCTATCTCAGTGAAAGCCACCTTTGTTAGCACGGTCGCACGGGCGCGGTCGGCCGTCGGGACGATCTTCTTCACGTAAGCAGGGTAGCGCACAGCGGGATATGCATCGAGCACTATCTCACAGCGTTGGCCGACCTCCACCTTGTATATGTTTGACTCCGAGACATCGGCTTCAACTTCGAGCGAGGTCATGTCGGCAAGCGTCACGACTGAGCCCTTGGACGTGGGAGAGGAGGCAAACGGCGCCACGATCTCGCCGACGTCGGCATTCTTGCTCAGTACCGTGCCGCTGAAGGGCGCCCGGATGTAAGTGTTGTCAAGATTGACCTCGGCTACCCGGACGGCCGCCGCCATGGCGTCGACGTAAGCCAGCGCCGCTCTGTAGCGAGCCTCGGCGGCTTCGAGCTCAAAATCGGTGACCGCGCCGGAACGAAGCAGTTCTCTCTGTCGGCGATAGTTGCGGCCCGCATCGAGCGTGTCGACCTCCGCCCTCTTCAGGTTGGCCTGTTGAAGTTCCAGGCTGGCCCTGATGTCCTCGTTGTCCAGGGCGGCGATCGTCTCACCGGCCTGAACCCGATCGCCTTCCTCGAACCCCAGGTACTCCAGGCGACCGGTCCCTTTGGAGGCCACCTCGGCCTTGCGTTGAGCCACTACATAGCCCGTTGCGACCAGCTCAGCCGCAGCCTGTGAAGGGCTCATCGGGCGCGCAAATGCCGTCCTGACCTGCACCGCCGGTATGACGGCCTGCTTTAGTATCAAATAACCGACCACGGACGCAGCCGCGACAATGAGAACCACGCCCCACAACCACGCTTTGCTCCGGGGATGGTCGCCGAACTTCTTTTCGCTGTCTATGCGCAGTGACGCAACATCGGGCTTTTGCTGACTGTGTTCCATTCTGACGACTGTATCTGTTTCTTAAGGGTTGTTGCGAGAAACCGCTCACATACGAAACATTGGGTTGCGGTCAATGGTTCCGGCCGATTGGGCACACCCATACCGAAAGTCACGGCCCGGCAACCGGGGGAATTCGGGGAAAGCGGAAGCGGAGGAGTATACCGGGGCGGCTCCGGCTGTGGCTTTCTACCAGATGCCGAGTTTATCCTTGGCGAGATCGGAGCACATTTCCCTGGGGTCCCAGGGCGGGTCCCAGACCAGGATGATCTCAACCTTCGTAACACCTTCCACCTGGTCGACCGCCCGGTGCGCGGCCGTCATCAACATCTCACCGTATGGGCAGCCGGGGGTGGTGAGGGTCATTTTCACCGTAACTTCGCCCCCGTCGCCGATCACAACATCATAAACCAGCCCGAGATCGACGATGCCGATGCGTATCTCCGGATCCTGGACCGAACGCAGGGCGTCCAGCACGGCTTCGCTGGTCGGTGCGGCCATGATTATTCGCTGTCCTCCGTCGTCACGTCGGTCCTGCCTGCCGGCTGCCCGCTCTGGTAGCTTTTCAGACCTTCAATCAGGGTAATCCATGCCAACAGGGCGCACTTGATGCGCACCGGGAACTTGCGCACGCCCTGAAGCGCTTCGAGGTCCTCGAGTTCCTCGGGAAGGTCGGCGTCCTCGCCCTTGAGCATGCTTCGCACGACTTCGGCCAGTTTCCCTACTTCTTCGAAGGTCCTCCCCTTGACCGCTTCGGCCAGCATCGAGCCGGAGGCGACCGAGATGGCGCACCCCCGGCAGTCGACGTGGATGTCCTTCAGAACGTCATTCTCGAGTTCAATCTCCATGTCGATTTCGTCGCCGCAGGCGGGATTCTGCCCGCCTGAGGAGATGTCGGATTTTTCCAGCGGTTTCCTGCCACGGGGAGCCCGGTAATGGTCAAGAATGATGTCGCGGTACATTTCGTTCAGGGAGGAACTCATACGCCGAAGTATCTCCTCATCTCCAGCAGCGCCTCGCACAGGGCGTCTATGTCGGCCTCGTCGTTGTAAATATAAAGGGAGGCGCGGGCGGTGGCAACCTTTCCGAGGGTGCGCATAAGGGGCTGGGCACAGTGATGGCCCGCCCGGATGGCGATCCCCTTGGAGTCCAGGAAGGTGCTGATGTCGTGCGGATGGATATTCGCGTCCGTGAACGAGATCGCGCCGCCGCGGTTGGCGAAGTCCTGCGGTCCCTGGATCTCGACGCCCTTGATCGCGGAGAGGCGTTCGATGGCGTACCGGGTCAGCTGGATCTCGTGTTCGCGCACGTGCTCCATGCCGATTTCTTCCAGGTACGTCAGGGCAGCGTCGAAAGCGATAACCCCGGCGATGTCAGGCGTCCCGGCTTCGAACTTGTGCGGCAAATCGTTCCAGGTCACGCGGTCAAAGCGCACCTCGCGAATCATCTCGCCGCCGAAATTGAACGGGGTCATGTCATCGAGCAAATCGCGCCTGCCCCACAGGACGCCGACCCCGGTCGGCCCGAGCATTTTGTGCGACGAGAAGGCGTAGAAATCAGCGCCCAGTTCCTTGACGTCGACTGGCATTTGGGCCGCCGCCTGGGCGCCGTCAGCGACAACGACCGCACCTCTGGCGTGGGCTGCCGCGGCGATGTCCGACACCGCGTTGATGGTCCCGAGCACGTTGGACATGTGAGCGACCGCAACCACTTTCGTGCGCGGCGTGATGATGGTGTCGATATCGCTCAGGTTGAGGTGACCGCAGACGGTGATCGGAATCCGCTTGAGCACGGCCTTCCTTCTTTTCGCCAGCATGAACCACGGGACCATGTTGGAGTGGTGTTCCATCTCGGTGATGACGATTTCGTCGCCCTCACCGACGTGCTTATCACCCCAGCTATAGGAGACGAGATTGATCGACTCGGTGGTGCCTCGTGTAAACACGACTTCCTCGGGCCTGACGCCGCCGATGAAGCCGGCCGTGTGAGCGCGGGTGTGCTCGTATGAATTGGTCGCCCGCTCGGCCAGGGTGTGCAGGCCGCGGTGAATGTTGGCGTTGCTCTTGCGGTAGTATTCAATGACCGCGTTGATCACGGCCCGAGGTTTCTGTGAGGTTGCCGCGTTGTCCAGGTAGATCAGGCGATGGCCGTTCACCTGCTGGTCCAGGATGGGGAAATCAGCCTTGATTTTCTCTACGTCCAGTCCCGCCCGCCTGTCGCTTACCGTAAACGGCCTGTTTGAAGAATCCGGTGTCATATTGTATCCCCCGGGATGTCGTTCCTTCGCTTAGTCTTCGAGCGCGACATAAATACTGTCTCCCTCGACCTTCACTTCGAGTGTTTCCACCGGTACGACCGCCGGCGGAGCGGTGACGGCCCCCGATTTTGGGTCGAACCTGGCGCCGTGGGCACGGCACACAAGCTGGCCGTCGCTTATCTCGCCCTCGCTGAGCGGCACCGATTCGTGCGTGCATTCATCGACGACCGCGTAAAAACCTCCGGCCGCGTGGACGATCACGAACCGGTGAGGGCCGATTTCGAACCCCTTGAGCGTGCTCTCGGGAATGTCGGCCACCGACGCTACCTTGACGTATTCAGCCATCGTCTACATGTCCTCGAGCCGCCGCAGCACGAACGCCGTAATCCGGTCGCGCAGGTCGTCCGGCACCAGCTTCAGCGTCGGAGCCACAAAGCCAGACACGAGCATCCGCACGGCCTGATCCCGGCTGATCCCGCGACTGGCCAGGTAGAAGATAGAGTCCGGATCAACGGGGCCCAGCGTCGCGCCGTGCGAGCAACTCACGTCCTCGTTGAGTATCTCCAGCTCGGGAATGGTTTCGGCCCGCGTGCCCGGGCTGAGCAGCAGGTTGCGGTTTTCCTGGTACGCTTCGCAAACGCGGGCGTGCCTGTCTATCCGTATCAGCCCCGTGTAGGCCGATTGCGCCCGGTCCCGGAGAACTACCTTGAAGTCGATATTCGATACCGTCTGGCCGTGCGCGTGGTGGTGCAGAGTGTGGTTGTCGAAATGCTGGTGGCCCGTCCCAAAGAGGAGGCCGTACATCTTGCTCTCGGCCCCCTGGCCGTTCATGATGACGCCGAAGTTCTGTTTGCACAGGGTCGCGCCGAACACCAGGGGGATGGTCAGCATGTTGGCACCACGTTCGATCCTGGCCCGGTGCGTCAGGTAGGCCCGCATGCCCGGCCCCTGCCGTTGCAGCGTCACGTAGCGGGTCCGGCTGCCGGCAAGCCCGAACATCTCCACGGCGGCGTTGGCATACGAGAGCCCGGTTCCGTCGTTGGAGGAGCCGCCGCCGTACTCGTCGATCAGGGTCAGCTCGGCATTTCTGCCGACCACGACCAGCAGCCTGGGATACTGGACGGAACCGGCCGGGCCGGCTTCCCGCAGCAGATGGATCGGTTTTTCGACAACGCGGTTGTCGGGCACGAAAATGAAAATGCCGTCATTCCACAGTGCCCCGTTCATCGCTTCCATCTTTCCGGTCTGGCTGTTGACCAGGCCGTACAGATAGGGCTCTACAAGATCATGATGCTGCTCGACCGCCTTTGAAAGCGGCATGACCACCAGGCCCTGCGACGCCGGTTGATCCAGCCCGTAGCTCTTGATTTGACGTCCCCCGAGATCGGTCACAAGCCCTGCCAGGTGTCCGGATCTCAGATGTTCCAGCTCGATCTCCTCGACGGCGTCATGGTGATCGCCGAAAGGCGTATCGTCTTCGGACGGTTTGGCGAGAAACTTCGCCGGATCGGTGTACCGCCACAGGTGCAGACCCCGGCGAGGCAGAGGGGTACTGTTGAAACTCTCCTGCAGCGACCGCCGTTTCTGCCTGAGCCAGAGCGGCCCCTGTTCCAGAGCCGGAGCGGCGTCCGGGATCGTATATTCAGTCTTGCCGGTACTCATGATCAGCCTATTGACCCTTCCATTTCGAGTTCGATCAACCGGTTGAGCTCGACCGCATACTCGAGCGGCAATTCCTTCGTGAACGGCTCCATGAAGCCGTTGACGATCAGGAGCCGGGCTTCGTCTTCGCTCAGACCGCGACTGGTCAGGTAAAACAATTGCTCCTCGGCGACTTTGGAGACCCGGGCTTCGTGCTCGACACGCACCTGCTCGCAGTCGATTTCCATGGTAGGGTAGGTGTCGCTGCGGGCTTCCTGGCCGATCAGCAGGGCGTCGCACTCGACCGATACTTTGGAGTTATGGGCGTTCTTGTGCACCTTGACGAGGCCGCGGTACGAGGCCCGGCCGGCGTCCTTGGAGATGGACTTGGACGTGATCCGCGAGGACGTGCGCGGGGCCGCATGAATCACCTTGGCTCCGGCGTCCTGGTGCTGGCCGCTTCCGGCAAAGGCGACGGAGAGGATCTCCCCCCGGGCCCCTTCGCCCAGCAACTGGATGCAGGGGTATTTCATCGTCAGGCGCGACCCCAGGTTGCCGTCGACCCATTCGACGGTGGCATTGCTGTGAGCCGAGGCGCGCTTGGTGACCAGGTTGTAAATGTTACGAGACCAATTCTGGATGGTCGTGTACCGGATGCTGGCGCCTTCCATGGCGATCACTTCCACCACCGCCGAGTGCAGAGAATCGGTCGAGTATACCGGCGCCGTGCAGCCCTCGATATAGTGCACCCGGGCCCCTTTGTCGGCGATAATCAGCGTCCGCTCAAACTGGCCCATATTCTCGGCGTTGATGCGGAAATATGCCTGCAGCGGGACCTTGACGTCGACCCCGGGCGGAACGTAGATAAACGAACCGCCGGACCAAACGGCGGTGTTCAGGGCCGCAAACTTGTTGTCGCGAGTGGGAATGATCGAGCCGAAGTACTTCTCGACGATGTCCGGGTGCTCTCTCAGGCCGCTGTCCATGTCGAGAAAGACGATCCCCTGCTTCTTCAGGTCGTCGCGCATCGAGTGGTAGACCACCTCGGATTCATACTGGGCCGAGACGCCGCCGAGAAAATCTCTCTCCGCCTGCGGTATCCCGAGCCGGTCGAACGTCTTCTTTATATATTCGGGGACGTCATCCCAGCTCGTCTGCTGCTTCTCGATCGGCTTCATGAAATAGTAAATGTTATCAAAGTCGATCTCACTGAGCAGTTCCGTATTGCCCCACTGCGGGATCGGTTTGGAGTAGAACACTTCGAGAGCCTCGTGGCGGCGCTCGCTCATCCAGCGGGGCTCCTTTTTCATCCGGGAGATCATTTCCACTACTTCATGGTCCAGGCCCCTGGCCCCCTTGTGGAAGTAGTCCACCGGGTCCCGAAACCCGTACCTGGCGGCGTAATCCTCGTTGAGCGCCGTAAGGTCGCGCCTCTGGTCCTGCGCGGGCTTAGACATCGCTGACCTCCGCCTTACGCCCGAACTGTTTTTCCACCCAGTCGTAACCCTGCTCCTCCAGTTTGAGGGCCAGTTCGGGGCCGCCGGATGTCACAAATTGACCGTTCATCATGACGTGCACGTAGTCGGGTTTGACGTAGTTCAGGAGCCTCTGGTAGTGGGTTACCATCAATACACTGTTATTGGCCCCGCTGAACCGGTTGATTCCATCGGCCACCGTCTTGAGGGCGTCGATATCGAGCCCCGAATCCGTTTCGTCCAGAACGGCCATCTTCGGATTGAGAACCGACATCTGGAGGATCTCCACCCGCTTCTTTTCCCCGCCGGAGAAACCGTCGTTGAGGTACCGGGTGGCAAACGAGGGATCGATTGAGAGCTCCTTCATCTTGCTCTTGAGCAACTTCCTGAAGTCGGTCATGTCGGCGTCCTTGCCGCGATGTGCCTGCAGGGCGCTGCGCATGAAATTGGCCACCGACACGCCCGGGATCGCCAGGGGATACTGGAAAGCCAGAAAGAGCCCGGCCCGCGACCGCTCGTCGGCTTCCATCTCCAGAAGGTTCCGGCCGTCCAGAAAGGCCTCGCCCTGCGATATCCGGTACGACGGGTGGCCCATCAAGGCGTTGGAAAGAGAGGATTTGCCTGACCCGTTCGGCCCCATGATGGCGTGCACCTCTCCGGCGTGCACTGTCAGTGACACCCCCGAGACAACTTCCTTGCCCTCGATCTCTACGCGTACGTTCTTGAACGCCAGCAGTGCTCGTTTATGACTCATCATCTGTTCCTTGTGTCTATTCCTTGTCCTGAGTTGTGCGTTTGTAACGGTTTTCGTGCCGTTCGTGCGGACTGCTGCCCGCGCTGTCGGCCGGCGCATCCGAGCCCGCCTTCACACCCTGCTTGAACCGTTCTGCCGGCGCCGGGGCGTCTTCCAGAACGTCACGAAGGCTGGCGTTGGAGAGGAACGCCTGCACGTACCCGGCCAAGCCATCGAGCACCCCGTGGACCGAGCATCGATCACCATGCACACAGGTTTCGAGTTGCCCGGTGTATTTGCCGCAGTGGTTGGGATCGATCAGCGGTCCCCCCAGCGCGGTCAGTGCCTCATACAGCGTAATCTCCTCCGGGCGGCGGGCAATGCTGAATCCGCCGCCGCGCCCCCGTTCGGCCACGACAAGCCCCGCTTTGCGCAGGATAGATAACAGCTTGGACGCGTACGGCACGGACAGTCCCTCGATTTCGGCGATTTCAGAGATCGAGAGCTGGCCGCCGGGTCCGACTCGCGCCAGGCTGATCAGGCAGCGCAACCCGTATTCCTCTACTGCTGTAATTCTCATACGGTTACATGCTTTCGCTTACAGCCGTTCCCACCTATTGTACAAAAAGTTTACTCTTTTGTAAAGTATAATCTAACCGGTTTTTCGACATTTTTGTTCCGCTTTTTAGGGCCTTGAGTGATCTTTTCGCGCACCGGCGGCTCATCCCGGACTTGCCAGCCGGCGGCCGGGACTGTTTCTTGGCGGAGCAGGGCAGGTCATCCTGCAAAGGGCTGTCAACGGGTCGATACAGGCTGATGGATTTAGTAAATGTTATAGCGCTTGCCTTTGCTCTGGCCTTTGATGCCTTCGCGGTGGCGGTGGCGGTCGGTGTTCGGGCAGGGGAGTTGGAGCGCTGGTCCGTTTTTCGCCTTTCATTCCATTTCGGCTTCGCGCAGTTCGGCATGCCGGTAATTGGCTGGGAGGCTGGGGCGGTCATATTTGATCTCGTCGGGTCGGCCGGTAACTGGGTAGCCGGGGCCATTCTACTGACCATTGGCGGCCGGCTTATCTGGGAGCAGTTCAGGCCCGAACAGCGCCAGTGGAAGGGGGACCCTACCCGCGGCCTGAGCCTGCTGGCGCTGATGTTCGCGACCTCCATTGATGCCCTGGCAGCCGGGCTGTCTCTGGCGCTGGTGGGTGTGGACATTCTCTATCCGGCTGTGGTCATCGGTATCGTGGCGGCCGCGATGACCGTCGTCGGGTTGGTCTTTGGTCACGCGCTGGGACTCAGGTTCAGTCGGACTGCGGGAATCATAGGCGGCCTGCTGCTGATCGCGCTGGCCGTCAGGACGGTGATCTCGTAACGGCAACGTGCAAGGGTGCCGCATGTGACTGGTGTTCGCGAACAGGCCCGTTCACTCGCGTCCTGTGCGCGGCCGCTCGCTCCATGAAGGGAACGAATCGGTCTCCTCGTCGTGCGTGCGTTAGATAGATCGAAAATCCGCTTGCCAAAGGACGCAAGCGGGCTTATCGTTGTGAAATAATTCACACGCCAGGCGTTTACTCTGTAGCACGGTGGCAATGGAAATCCTCATATTTCGTGAGTCATAATGAAACAGTTACTTTCAGGAAACGAAGCGGTGGCCCGAGGCGCATACGAGGCGGGTGTGAAGCTTGCGGCCAGCTATCCCGGCACGCCCTCGACCGAGATTCTCGAGACCCTGGCCGCGCAGTACCGGTCCATTTACTCCCAATGGTCTCCCAATGAGAAGGTCGCCTTTGAGGTCGGTATCGGTGCCTCCCTGGGCGGGGCGCGGGCCCTGGTGGCCATGAAGCACGTCGGGCTTAATGTGGCCGCCGACCCGTTCATGACGTTTGCGTACACCGGCGTCAACGGGGGATTCGTGGTGGTTTCCGCTGATGACCCGGAGCTGCATTCCTCGCAGAACGAACAGGACAACCGATACTATGCCCGCTTCGCGCAGGTGCCGATGCTCGAGCCGGCGGACAGCCAGGAATCCAAGGACATGGTCATCACGGCTTTTGAGCTCTCGGAAGCGTTCGACATCCCGGTCATGCTGCGCATGACCACCCGCATATCGCACTCCAAGGGTGTCGTGTCGCTCGGCGAGGTGGCGGTGGCGCCGGAGCGGAAGTTCGTCAAGAATCCCCGGAAGTATGTAATGATTCCATCCAACGCCCGCGTCCGCCACGTTGCCCTGAGGGAACGGTTGGAGAAGCTGAGCAGGTTTACGGAGGAAACGCCGCTCAATTTCGTGGAGGACAACGGTTCCAGCATCGGCATTATCGCCGCAGGCGTCGCCTACCAGTACGCCAAGGAGGTTGCCCCGGACTTTGACTACTTCAAGATCGGCATGAGCTACCCGTTGCCGCTCAAGAAGATTGCCGACTTCGTTCGCGCCCACGAGCGCGTCATCGTGGTCGAGGAGCTCGAGCCGTTCATGGAGGACCAGATCAAAGTGGCCGGCTGCCACGTAAGAGGCAAGGAGTATTTTGGGCATCTCGGCGAGCTTTCGCCGCATCGCGTGGCCGAGGGGCTGAAGAAAGCCGGTGTCCTCGAATCGGTGACGGTGGCGTCCATCCCGCCCGAGGAAGGGATGTTTCCCCGGCCGCCGGTGCTCTGTCCGGGTTGCCCGCACCGGGGCGCTTTCATGGCTCTCAAGAAACTGGGTGTGGTGGCCACCGGCGACATCGGGTGCTATACGCTCGGCGTTCTGGAGCCGCTGGACGCCCTGGATTCCTGCATCTGCATGGGAGCCTCGATTGGCAGCGCCATCGGCATAGAGAAGGTCCAGGGTTCGGACAAGGGCACGGTGGCGGTGATCGGCGACTCCACTTTCCTGCACTCCGGCGTCACCGGGCTGATGGACGCCGTCTACAACAACAGCAACGTGACGGTCATCATTCTTGACAACCGCGCCACGGCCATGACGGGCGGTCAGCAGCATCCCGGAACGGGGCGCACCCTGATGGGGGAACAGGCGGGTCAGATCGACATCGGCACCCTGTGCAAGGCCCTCGGCGTCAAGAACTACCGCGATCTGGACCCCTATGACTACGAGGCTACGCTTAACGCCGTCAAGGAAGAGATAGCCCGGCCGGGCCCCTCGGTCATCCGCACCAGTCGCCCCTGCGTGCTGATGCCGAAACGCATCATGGATGAACCTTACGTGGTGGACCTGGAACTGTGCAACGCCTGTTCGGCCTGTTTCAGGATTTCCTGTCCGGCCATCGCGGCATCCAAAGAAACAAATAAGCGGGGTCATCCCAAGGCCGTCATAGATGAGACCGTGTGCACCGGCTGTACGCTGTGTGCCCAGATATGCCCAACAGAGGCGATTGTCCTCAGGAGCCAGTTTGTGGCACAGTAGGTGAGTGACTATGCAAGACAAAGACAACTACAGTATCCTGATAGTGGGAGTCGGCGGGCAGGGCGTGCTGCTGGCCTCCGAGATTATCTCCGAGGTTGCCATGACCGCCGGACTCGACGTGAAGAAGTCGGAGGTTCATGGCATGGCTCAGCGCGGCGGCGTCGTAACCTCGCACGTGCGCATCGGTCCCAGGGTGTACTCACCGACCATCGAGTACGGCAGCGCCGATATTCTCATCTCGTTTGAGCAGGCCGAGGGACTTCGCGCGGTCGACTGGCTCCGTAAGGACGGTATCGCCATCATCTCCGGCACGACCCTGATCCCGGCCATCGTCACGTCCTCCAGGAAGCACCACTATCCCGAGGACGCCATCGCACGTCTGAGGGAAAAGCTGGACCGCGTTATCCCGGTCCAGGCCGACAAGATTGCCGCCGAGATCGGCAATCCGCGACTGGTGAATACCATACTTCTGGGTGTCCTGTCCAACTACCTGCCGTTCGAGCGTGATCAGTGGACCGACACCATCAAGGCGAAAATCAAGGCCAGGCTGGTGGATATCAACCTGGAGGCGTTTGAACGCGGTCGGGCAATCAAGCTGGCTTCGGTCGGGGCATAGGAGCGGGATCGTGGCGGCATTGATGCTTATCATAAACCCGGGTTCGACTTCGACGAAGACGGCGCTGTTCGACGGCGACGGGAAAGTGGCCGAAGAGGTCGTCAGGCACGATCCCGCCGAACTGCGCCGGTTTGACAACGTGACGGATCAGTTCGACTACCGGATGCAGGCCATCGATCACTGGATTGACTCGCTCAAAGTCGATCCTGACCAGGTCAAGGCCGTGGTAGGGCGGGGCGCGCCCCTTCGACCGCTCGAAGGCGGCTCGTACGCGATAACCGATCAGATGCTCCAGGACTTGCGGACGGCCAGGTATTCCAACCACGCGTCCAACCTGGGGGCCATCATCGCACGGCATCTCGGCGAACGGTACGGCGTGCCGTCGCTGATATCGGACCCCGTCACGGTGGACAATTTTACGGACGTGGCGCGGGTGAGCGGTATCCCTGAGATAGAGCGCAAGTGTCGAGTGCATGCCTTGAACATCAAAGAAGTCTGTCGGCGCGAGGCCGCAAAGACCGGCAAGCGCCTGGACGAGGTCAACTACGTGGCCGTTCACATGGGCGGCGGGGTTTCCGTCGCGGCGCTGAGGCGCGGGCTTGTAATCGACGTCAACGACGCGCTGCTGGGAATGGGGCCGTTCTCTCCCGACCGCGCCGGTGCGCTGCCGATCGGCGGACTGGTCAAGCTCTGCTATTCGGGCAAGTACACCGAGAAGGAAATGACCGATAAACTGTCGAAGAAATCCGGCCTTGCGGCGTACGTCGGCAGCGGCGACCTGCGCGAGGTTGAGGAGATGATCGACAACGGTGACGAGAAGGCACTGCTGTACCTCGAGGCCATGGCCTACCAGATTGCCAAGGAGATCGGGTCTGCGGCAGTGGTCCTGGCCGGTGATTTCGAGGCGATCGTGCTGACCGGCGGGATGGCGTATTCGAAGCGCCTGGTCGACGAAATCACCGGGCGGGTGTCATTCTTTAAAAAGGTGGTGACCGTGCCCGGCGAGTTTGAAATGGAAGCGCTGGCGGCCGCCGGACGACGGTTCCTCGCGGGTGAAGATCAGTTGAAGGAATACTGAGAATCCTCTCACAGGCAGGTGGGGCGTGGATAACCAACCGATATACTCGTCGGACCAGTTGATTGAACGGGCCGTTGCCGTCGCTGAAGCAGGGCGCAAAAAAACCGTAGCGGTGGCGGCGGCGCAGGATGCCGACGTTATCGGCGCAGTGGCCGAGGCTCAGGCCGACGGGTTTCTCGACGGCATTCTGTTCGGCGATGAAGAGAAAATCAGGGCCATGGCCGGGGATCTGAAAATAAGCATCGACAATCTGACCGTGAAAGACGAGCCGGATCCCCTGGCGGCTGCTCATGCCGCGGCCAGACTCGCTTCGGAGAAAAAAGCCGACGCGATCATGAAAGGCTTCCTGCCGACGTCGGCCCTCCTGAAAGTAGTGCTCGATAAGCAGTACGGCCTGCGCGGACCGAACACTCTCTCGCACTGCGCCGTGCTTGACATCCCCGGGTACCATAAGCTGTTGAATTTCACCGACGGCGGCATGGTGGTGAGGCCGAATTCGGAGCAGAAATACCAGATCCTTGAGAATGCCGTTATGGTCGGCCGGGCGCTGGGATTGTCGCCGGTCAAGGTTGCCCTGTCGGCGGCCACCGACAAGTACACCGAGCGGATGCCGCACACCCTCTCGGACGTCGATACGGTCATACCGATGGTGCTCAAGCGTCTCGAAGACGTCGTCATCCAGGGGCCGCTCTCGCTGGATCTTGCGTCCTCCCGGTCGGTGGCGGAACGCCACACCAATACGGGGGAAGTCCTTGGTGACGCCGACATCTACGTGGTTGATTCCATTGAGGAAGGCAACATAATCGCCAAGTCGCTGATCCAGTTTGCCGAAGCCGTTTTCGCCGGCGTCATAGTCGGAGCGAGAGTCCCGGTTTCACTGGTCTCACGGACAGACACGGTGAAGAACAAAAAGGCTTCCCTGGCCCTGGCCTGCGTGATCGCGGACTACTACGTGCAAAACAGAATCTGGGAGAACTGAACGATGCTGCCGGAAATGGAAATCCCCGAGGTACACACGTTCGAGGCCGTACTCGAGCGCGCCGGACGCAAAGCGGCGGGCCTCAGGCCGAAGGCCGCCCTGATCGTGCCGTGCGAGATCGACGACCTCAAGGCGTTTGTGCGTGCCTGGCATGACCGGCTCATCGAGCCGGTCTTCATCGGCGACAAGGATCGGCTTATAAAGACTGCCGCCGAGCATCATATCGGCCTGGGCGAACCCCGTTTCGAAGACGTGAAGCAGCCTGACGAGGCGGTGACGGCGGCGGCCCGGATGGCGAAAGCCGGGGAGACCGACCTGATCGCCATGGGGCAGGTGCCGGTCGCCCGCATGCTCGCGCTGCTGTTTGCCTCCGACCAGGGTTTCCGACTGCCCGCCAGGACCGTCTCTCACGTCGCCGTGCTGAAACCCGAGAAGTATCGAAAACTGCTCCTGCTGACCGACAGTGCGGTGGTGGTGCAACCGGACCTCAAGAAAAAAGTCGATCTGATCAAGAACTTGGTTTTCGTCTCTGAGCGGATCGGCATCGCCGGCCCCAGGGTGGCCGTGGTGGGCGCGGTTGAAGTCATCTACCCGCAGATGCCGGCGACAGTGGAGGCGGCGGTGCTGGCCAAGATGGGAGAACGCGGGCAGATCAAAGGGGCCAGGGTCGACGGGCCGCTCTCCTTTGACGTGGCGGTGGACATGGCCGCCGCCTATGCCAAGGGCATCAAGGACTCACCCGTGGCCGGTCAGGCGGACGCTCTGGTAGCTCCCAACATCGAGGTTGCCAACGGCGTATACAATGCCATGACGCTATATGGTCGGTGCCAGATAGGCGGTGTGATCGTCGGTGGCAGGGTGCCTCTTGCGGTAAACGCCCGGGCCGATTCTGAGGCCGCGCGTTACAATTCGATCGTGCTTTCCGTTCTTGCCTGCTGATCCGACCTTTCGGTGCGGGCCGGGAGACGGCCGGGCCGCGTTTTCGGGTCGCCGGGCGCAAACTTTCCTTGACTGTGCCGTTTAACCCTATTATTATCAGTCAATTACGGCGATGCATTCGGAAGGGAGATAACGTGATTTACGGTATAATTATGGCTGGCGGCAAAGGTGAACGATTCTGGCCGCTGTCGCGATTGGACAGGCCCAAGCAATTCCTCAAGTTGACATCCGATATGACTATGCTTGACGAGACTATCGGACGTATCCAGATGATGATACCGCTCGAGAGGTTGCGCATTGTCACGGCCGAATCCATGGCCGGAATGGTTCTGGATTCAGCCGATTGCCTGAAGCCCGAGCACATCTTTGCCGAACCGTGCGGGCGAAACACCAGCCTGGCCATCGGGCTTGCAGCCGTGCACATCAGGCGTGCCGACCCGGAGGCCGTTATGGTCGTGCTCTCGGCCGATCATCTGATCCGACCGGCGGAGAAGCTGATCAAGATCCTCGAGGACGGCTGCCGCATTGCCGCCAAAGACGACGTGCTGATTACTGTCGGTATTGTGCCGACCCGTCCGGAGACGAGCTACGGGTATATCAAGTTGGGCAAGCCGTACCCGTTTGAAGGTGGAACCACCGTATACGAGGTCATGGCCTTTACCGAGAAACCGAAGACGGTGGTGGCCCAGGAATACTATTACAGTCACAAGTACCTGTGGAACGCGGGCATGTTCATCTGGACGGCGGAGTCCATTCTCAAGGCGCTGGCGGAGCATCGCGCCGACGTGTACGCCATGCTCATGGAGTACGCGGATGCCATCGGCACCGACGGGGAAGCGGATGCGCGCACCCGCCTCTACGAGAAGTCGCCCTCGATCTCGGTGGACTATGCGGTGCTGGAAAAAGCCGGGAACGTTCTGACCATGAAGGCGGACATCGTCTGGGACGACGTCGGCAGCTGGAATGCACTGGAACGATACAAGGAACGGGATTCCGACAACAACGTCGTCGTCGGCAGCGCGGTTCTGCATGACTCGTTCGAAACCACCGTGTTCAACGACAGTGAAGGCGTGGTCACGTGCCTCGGCGTTTCCGATCTCGTCGTGGTGCGTTCGTCGAACATAACACTGGTCGCCCACAAGACCAAGCTCCTACAGATAAAGGAGCTGCTGAACAAGCTCGGTGAAGATGAAGAAACTCGAAAGTATCTGTAGCCTGGTGTCCCTGCTGGTGGTCCTGGCGTGGGCGGCCTCGTGCACGTCTCCCCGGGCGGTGCGCCAGGAGGGCCGCACGGAAAGACCGCCGACCACGCTGGATGCCCGCGGTTTCAATCCACTCGAACTGCCGCGCGATACGGAAATCGTTCCCCTGGAGCACCCGCGTGCGGGCGCTGTGACCGGACGGCAGGCCCTGGTCGGCCCCGGGGACTTCACACCGGTAACGGATACGGCCGCTCCGGTAGCGCTGGACGTTCCGGAGGTGATCGACACCGTGAATAGCCAGGCCTACCGGGTGCAGATATTTACGAGCAAGCTGTTCGGTGAAGCGCGCCGGGCAGCGGTCATCGCCGAGGAGATCTTTGACCGCCCCGTCTTTGTTGACTACGAAGTGCCGTATTTCAAGGTCCGGGTCGGCAATTTCGACTCGCGCGACAGAGCCGAGGCCTATCTTCAGAAAACTCGGGCGGCCGGCTATAACAACGCGTGGGTCGTGATGGTTACCCTCAACGTCAGGGAAGCACCGGGATTGTATGAGAATCTGCCCATCCTTGGACCTTCCCCCGACAGCACCGTCTCAGACAGTGTTCAGTATGACGAAGATGGCTACTGAGCTGGTTGCAGTCAATCCCGCCAGCCCCGACGAGGCTGTCATTGAGCGCGCCGCCGGGCTGCTAAGCGAGGGAGGCCTGCTCGTCGTGCCCACCGAGACGCGGTACGGCCTGCTGACACGGTTTGACCGCCCGGAATCGCTCGTGCGCCTGTACCGGGTGAAGCGGCGCCCGACGACCGTTCCGACCGCGTTGTTCCTGACAGGCTACGAGGAGTTCTCGCAGTATGGGAAACGCAGTTCGATCACGGACCGGCTGGCAGTGGCGTTTCTGCCGGGGCCGCTCACTCTGGTGGTCGAAGCAACCACGGATCCGGGCGAACCGGTGGTCGTGGCTGGCAAGATAGGCCTCCGTGTGTCATCCTCGCGGATCGTGGCCTCTCTGCTTCAGAGCGTGGGTGTGCCGCTGACGGCTACTTCGGCAAACATCTCCGGCCAGACGGGCTCCGAGACGGCGACCGACATCGCCGCCGCGCTGGGCCCGGAGGTGGACCTGTATCTCGACGCCGGGCGCCTGGCCGGCCCCGTGTCGACCGTGGTCGATTGCTCCGGAGGCCACGCTCGCATACTGCGGGAGGGAGCCATATCAGCACCCATGATTGAACGGGCACTGGACAGACAGGACTAATCGTGGCCGAGAAATACACCATAATGTTCGTCTGCACAGGCAACACCTGCCGCTCGCCGATGGCCGAGGCGGCCCTGAGGACCCTGCTGGAGAAACGGCACCCGGGCACCTTCGAGATCATCTCCTCCGGGACGGCAGCGGCCGAGGGCTTTCCCGCTACCAGGTACGCGGCGGAGGCGGCCAGGATGTGGGACTGTGATCTCTCCGGCCACCGATCCCGGCAGCTCACCAGTCAGTTGATCGACCGCTCGGACCTGATCATCGCGATGGCGCCCGGGCACCTCGAGGAAGTTCTAAAACTTGCACCGGACGCCGCGGACCGCACATATTTGCTCAAGAATTTTCCGGATCCCTCGCCGGTCGGTGATCACGTGGAAGATCCGATCGGGCAGACGCTGAACAAGTATAACGAAACGTTCCTGGAAATCGGCGAATACATCGGCACTTTCATCGACGAGATTGTAAAAAGGATTGATGGATAGCGCAATGCCTGACAGGACATCGTGGCACAAGCTGCTGCTCACTCTGGTTGTGCTGGCCGGGGTGTTTCCGCTGCTCTATTTCGTTTCGGTGGAAATAGGCATCGCCGAGGCAGCCGGCATCGTCGACAGCAAACCGCTCGATTCGGCCGGATCGTTCGACCGCTTCGTTGAAAACGTCGCCTTCGGCGTCGGTGAGAAGCTGACCTTCGATGTCGGCTATGGTTTTATCAATGCCGGCAGCGCGACGATGGAGGTCACGCGCCTGATCGAATACCAGAACCGCCCGTGCTTCCAGATCGTGACCCGCGCCCAGTCGAACGGTTTCTTCTCCACATTCTTCAGGGTCGACGACCGGGTGGAATCGATCATGGACGCGGTGGGCCTCTTCAGCTGGCAGTTCGAGAAGAAGCTGCGCGAGGGTAACTACCGCTCGCATCGCAAGTACGCTTTCGACCAGAGGGGCAATTCAGTCGTCTATAAGGACGATACCATCTCGGTTACACCGCACGTGCAGGATGCGCTCTCGATGCTGTACTACGTCCGCACGCAGCCGCTCCAGGTGGGCAAGCCGGTCTTCGTGGAAAGCTTTGTCGACGGCCGGAGGATCTCGCTCGAAGTCCGCGTGCGCAGGAAGGAAACCGTGACGGTCGAGGCCGGGACGTTCGAGTGCTTCGTGGTGGAGCCGCTGACCAAGTCGGTCGGTATATTCAAACACGAGGGGAAATTGACGGTCTGGCTTACCGATGACCGGCTGAGGCTTCCGGTGCTGATGAAGTCAAAGGTAATCGTGGGGTCAATCTCCGCGGAACTGACTGACTACCGGCTCGGTGAAATCGGCGAGTTCTGAGCGCGCGACGACCCCGGCGGGATTCTCTCTTTTCCAGCGAGCCGCCAGAACTCTCCGGTGGCGGGCTTGACACCGGTGATCCGATTGCCAATAATAGGCGTTCTTATTTGTGCTCGGCCGGCGTGAGCGCCTGATGACCGGCCGAAGTGGACGAAAAATGGAGAGCGCAACATGGCTAAATTAGTGGAATGCGTGCCCAACTTCTCCGAGGGACGTCGCCCTGAGGTGATCGACGCTATATGCAAGGCGATAACGTCGGTGAAGGGAGTCACCCTGCTTGACGAGGAGATGGATGCCGACCACAACCGGGCGGTCGTTACTTTTGTCTGTCACCCCAATCAGGCCGTCGAAGCCGCCTTTCGCGGTTACCAGAAGGCGGCCGAGCTGATAGACATGAGAACGCATTCCGGCGAACACCCGCGTATGGGTGCCTGCGACGTCTGTCCCTTTATTCCGCTGTCGGACGTGACCGAGGAAGATGTCGTCGAGTTGGCCCACAAGCTTGGCCGGAGGGTAGGCGAAGAGTTGCAGATACCGGTCTACCTGTACGAAAACGCCGCCACTACGCCCAAGCGGAGGAACCTGGCCAGGGTCCGCACCGGTCAGTATGAAGGCATCCGGGATTCCATAGAGATTGATCCGTCGCGCAAGCCCGACTACGGTCCGGCCAGGATCAATCTCAAGGCCGGGGCCACCGCTATCGGTGTCCGCTTTCCCCTCATTGCTTTCAACGTCTACCTGGGCACAAACAAGAAGTGGATTGCCGACAAGATCGCCGATGCGGTCAGAAGCCTGCGGGGCGGGTACCGCTTTGTCAAGGCGCTCGGTTTTGAGATTAAAGAACGCGACCAGGTGCAGATATCGATGAACCTGGTCAACTATACCAGGACCCCGATATTCCGCGTCCTGGAGACCATCCGTAGCGAGGCCGCCCGTTACGGTGTCAACGTGACCTCCACGGAAATCGTCGGTCTTGTCCCCAATGACGCCATCCTCGACGTCGCTGATTTCTACCTGCAATTGGAGAATTTCTCCAAAGCGCAGGTCCTGGAGTCCAGGCTGCAGGAGGCCGGGACGGCCGGGAGTCAGCCCGGTGAGAGTTTCTACGACCAGGTGGCGTCCTCGTCTCCCGCCCCGGGCGGCGGGTCCGTAGCTGCATCGGCCGGAGCCCTCTCGGCCGCCCTGACGGCCATGGTGTGCCGGCTGACGGTGGGCAAGAAACAGTATGCGGACGTCAAAGACGAACTCAGCACGGTTCGCGACCGCGCGGACGACCTCCGCGAAGAACTTGTCACCCTGATCGAGACCGACAAGGAGGCCTTCAACGCCGTGATGGACGCGTACAAGCTTCCCAAGGGCACGGCGGAGCGCGACGAGGCCGTGCAGGAAGCCACCAAGCGGGCCGCCCTGGTCCCGCTTACGGTCATGCGCAAGGCCCTGGACGTCCTGACCATGGCGAGCACGGTAGCCCGGAAAGGGAACGAGAACTCGATAACGGACGCCGGGGTGGCCGGCCTGATGGGTCTGGCGGCGGTTCAGGGCGCCGGGTACAACGTTCGCATCAACCTGGTTTCGCTGAAGGATACCGAGACGGCGGCCCGGTTGAAAGCTGAAGCGCTCGACCTGATCGAGAAAGCCACGACCGTGGCTGAGGAGATCCAACAGTTGGTCGAAGAGAAACTATAGCTGATGCCGCAGTTCATAGACCTGCATTTGCACACCAGTTGTTCCGACGGCGTCCATGATCCGGAGCAGCTTCTGGTGCTCGTCAGGAAAGCCGACCTGGCGGCGTTCTCTCTGGCTGATCATGACACGCTCGATGGATACCGGGCGATAAGAGATATCGTTACGGATTCCGATCCCGAACTCATTGCCGGCATTGAGTTGTCCGTCTCCGTGAATGGTGAAGACCTGCACATGCTCGGCTACCTGCTTGACCCCGACAACAAGGTGCTGGTTTCGGCCCTCGGCGAGTTCCAGGAAAGGCGGAACCAACGCGGGCGCTTGATGGTTCAAAGGCTGAGAGACATGGGACTGGATATCACTTTCGAAGCCGTTGAGCGTGCCGCGGGCAGTGCGGTCATAGGCCGTCCGCACGTGGCCGACGCCATGTTCGAACTGGGCCTCGTCGGGAGGTACGAAGAAGCATTCTATAGGTACATTGGCAATGGTCGCCCGGCGTATGTGCCCAAGAGCAGGCTCGGGCCGCGCGACGCCGTTGAACTGATTCATCAGGCCGGCGGAGTGGCCGTGGTGGCCCACCCGATTGTGGCCGATATGTACCAGTATGTCGAGAGGCTTGCCGGTCTGGGCCTTGACGGGATCGAACTGTACCACTACATGCACAAGAGACACCACCGCAAGCAGTTGCGGGCCCTGGCCGATCGTTTCGGGCTGTTGGTGACAGGCGGCTCGGACTTTCACGGCCGGGAAGAGCGGAGCGCCGGTATCGGTTCGCAGAAAGTGCCCGCCGAGCTTCTCGAGACACTGAAACAGCGCGCCGAGCAGATACGGAGTCGAAATTGAACCGGGCCTTCTTCCTGTTGACGATCTTGCTTCACGCGGCCACAGTGCACGTCGCTGCCGAGACGCTGTCGCTGGAACGCCAGCGCGAGATAATCGAACTGTACCAGTACGTGACAGGTCAGCGCGAACGCCTGCCTGCCGCCCTGGCCCAGCTCGACGAAGAACAACGGCCGCCGATACGGTGCGGCACCATTGCCATTCTCGATTTCCTCGACAACTACGACCGGCTTGACCCGACGCTGCTTGCTTCGCTGGGCGTGACCACGCCGCCCCGGCCCGTCCTGGATTCCACGTATGACACGCCTTCGGGTATGATCCGCCTGCACTATTCTGCGGATGGAATTGACAAAGTCAGGTTCGCCGATGTCGACGTCAATGGCAACGGTGTCCCTGATTACGTGGAGAAGGTCGCCGGCATCGCCGACTCGGTGTATGACTTCACCGTCAACGTGCTCAAGTATCCTCCTCCTCTGCCCGACACCGCCTGCAGCAACGGCGGCGACGCACGAGTCGACATCTACATACGAAATCTCGGTTCGGACGTCTTTGGCCTGACCTGGGCTGATACGGCCTGTTCCGAAGATCCTGATTTGCAGTTCGTTCCGGGCTGGATTGAAATCGACAACGATTTCGTCGCTGTCAGCGCGTACAGGGACCGGCCGCTGGACGCCGTCCGCGTGACGCTGGCCCACGAGTTCTTTCATGCCGTACATTTCACGCTTGACTACACGGAATCACGGGAAATCGTCGAAATGACGGCGGTCTGGATGGAAGAACAGCAATACGACGAAATCAACGACTACTACACCCTGTTGCCGTACTTCTTCAACCCCATCAGTTGCATAGACGCGGGGGACGGCCTGGAGTGCGTGCGCCATCCCGGCCGGTCGCTGCAGAGCCAGGTACAGTACCACCATTACGCCTCGGTCCTCTTCCCGATCTTTCTGACGGAAGCGTATGGTCGCGACATTGTTCGTCACATGTGGATACGCTCCGGCGAACTCGGCCCCGGCACCCACTGGTTGCAGGCGGTTGAGGAGGCGCTCGATTCGGCCACCGGCCACTATGTCTGTGACAGCGGTTCGTTTGACACCGTCTGTCATGATTCGAGCTGGGCCGCGGAGAGCTTCGCGTCGGCGGTCCAGGATTTTGCCGTCTGGAATTACTTCACCGGGCCGTACTCGGACCAGGCTCCGAACGGGATCGGGTACAGCGAACGTCATGCCTATCCCACTATACCGGTGGAACAGATGCTGGTGGTGAATACGTACGGGGACACCCTTCTCAACGACAGCAACCCGCTTATCCCGGAAGTGAACGGTATCGTGTATGTCCGGTTCGAAGATATTCCGACCATTATCACCGACTACTGGGTCTGTGACAGCGGCTCGTTTGACAGCGTGTGCTACGACTCCAGCAACGTCATTGACACCGTGTTCAACGTCTGGGCCTCGTTGTCCAGACGCCCTGAGTACTGGGGAGCGGCCTTCATCCTGCAGATGGTAAACAACCCGGATTCCCACGAGGTGCTGTCAACGATCATCCCGGGCGACGGCGACCTGTTTGCGGACATCCCCGGAACGCCCCGGTATAACTCCATCACCATGGCCCTGACGCCGACGGCGGTTGATCCGATGATCTACTTCAACGGCCCGGCGGCTCCGTTCGGATATGCCCTGTGGGATGACTGGAGTCTCCCGATCCCCCCTGACCCCGCTTTGGTCAACCTTCCGGCGGCGTTGCTGGTGCCGTATCCCAACCCCGCCGTGGTATCTGGACACGGACCGCAGGCGGCAGACAGCGTTACTTTCCGGCTCGAAATTCCGACCGATTCACAGGCCGGGCTCGCTTACCTCGACCCGTACTACCAGGTTGACCTGTACACCGTGGCCGGCGAACTGATCCGCACGATCAAGCTGCCGGTGTCCGGCGAGCAGCTCGACCGCTACACCGGTCCGCCCGTCATTACGTATTCCACCGGCTGGGATATGAAAAACGAAAACGGTGATGACGTCGCTTCCGGCGTTTACCTCGTGTACGCCCACCTTTATTCGGACGTCAGCAGGAAGACGCTGCTGGCCGAAGACCGCACCAAGGTGGTTGTTCTCCGATGATCGGGGAACCCCGGATCATCACGCGGATTGCACTTTTCTCAGCCCTTGTCTATGTCCTCTCCTGGGCCTTCGCCCCGTATCCAAACGTCAACCTGATCTTCTTCGTCATCTTCACCGCCGGGTTCCTGTGGGGTGTAACTCCGGGGGTGCTCGTTGGCCTGATAGGGACCGGTCTATGGACGGCGTTCAATCCGTACGGTCCGGCCACCTGGCCGGTCATGCTGGCCCAGGTGAGTTCAGCCGCCGTCTGCGGTCTGGTGGGTGCCTGGTACGCGCGTACGTCCTGGCGGCGGCAGGGACCGGTGCGCCGGACTGCGACGCTCGTGATTGTCGCCGTCGTCTGTACCTATGCTTACTACCTCCCCGTCAGCGCCGTGGATGCCTGGGTGTTCCAGCCGTTCTGGCCGCGCTTCCTCACGAGCCTGGTGTGGTCGCTGGTTTCGGTCGTATCCAACGCGCTTATTTTCCCGTTGCTTTTCGGTGTCACGCGGTATTTATATGACAGGGAACAATCCCGGCTATGTCAAGACAGGCGGTAATCATATGCATCCTGGTTGCTCTCACTGGTTCGACGCCTCGGGCGGGCGCTGAAATCCACCGGTACCTGGGCACGGCGGCCTCGGATTCCACCGACGTCAGTGACACGCTTCCCCGACCGGATTCACTGACGCTCGATACCATCACTCCGGCTGACAGCACGAGCCTTTCAGATACGCTGACCGAGGCTCAACGAATGCTCTTCGAGTTCGAGGAACGGTACCGGCAACGCCAGAAGGAGCAGAAAACGGAGAGCCGGGAGCAGTTGTCCTGTTTCGACACTCTGGTACAGTATTTTGCATCGGAGCGACTAAACCAGCGGGACCGCGTCGCGTGGTCATTCTTTCGCGATCCGGGAGACTACTTCAAGTTTGATCCCGGCTACTTCGTGCTCGATCACCAGACGACGCCGATGCGGAAGACCGTCCAGCCGTTCGGGCTTTCCGGCAGCCGCCTGGACGTGATTCACAACGGGCTGCCGATTCGGCCGTTCGAGCATATTCCGGAACCGGACGGCCTCATCGATCTGAACGATGTCCCCACGGCCCTGGATCACGACGTTTTTCTTCTGGCGGGACCGATCGGAATGCTCTTCGGCGGACAGCAGGCAGTGGCCACGCTGGTGACGCGGCCGGCGCGGCCGGACGGCTACGTGCCGCAAAGCGCCTTTCTGGTCGACAAGGGCCCGTTTGCTTTCTCGTATGCCCGGGGTCGGTATTCAAAGAAGTTTACTGACGGCCGCGAGATTGACATGTCGATCGGCTACCGCAAGGCCGAGGGTGAGATACTGTCATCCTTCGACGATGCCTACCATTACTATGGCGACGTGTACCTGCCCGTCGGTGGCAGGCTGGCCGTGCAGGCCGGCGGCCAGTTGTACGACCGCGACGGCCGGCTGGCCGTGCGCCCGCAGGCCGGCGGCACGCTCCAGGCGCGCGACCGGTTCGATCGTTCTCTGAGGCTCGGCCTGGTCTGGCACGATTCGACCGGCACCACTCGGTACGACGTCGGCTACACGCATCTTCGCCAGGCTTCCTTTCTGACCCGCAGCTATGTCGCTACTTTCGACCAGGTCGGCCACGGCTTCTACGTTACGCGGGCGTGGATGGCCGGGGGATCGGTTTTTTTGGCCGAAATGAACGGCGATTACCTCGAGTATGAGTTCGGTCCCGACAATAGTACCGCCACGCGCTATACCGGGGCCCTGGCGGCCACGCTGGCTTCGACCGGCGCCCCCTATCGCTACGGGCTGCGGTTCCGTCAGCAGTACCTGGATGACTTCAAGATGCTGCCCTCGGCCACAGCCGTGCTTTTGCGCGAATCCGAACGGCTGTTTCTGCTCATGTCGGCCGGTTACTCCCAGCGGGCACCATCGTTGCACGAACTGTACCTGCCCTTTCTGGCCGCCGGCATTTACGGCAGGGGCCCGGGTGATTACGCCGATCACGGAAACACGGAACTCACCGTTGAAAAACAACTGGTCGGCTCCCTGGATCTCGAGTTGGGTCGCCGTGACAATGGCCTTGGCTTCCGGGTGGTGGCGGGTAAGATTTTTGACGGCATAGACTGGCAATACGAGCGCCGTGGGATTCAAGCCGTCTTCTCGCCGATCAACAGCGAACTTGATTTTGTCACCGTGTCCGGCCGCAAGGCCGTCCGCATCGCGGATTTTCTGCGCTTTCACGGTGGCGCCGCCTATCACTATCTCGTATACGAGAAGTTTGCCACCAGAGCGTATTCGCCTGATTTTCAGACTTTCTCCGGGATGGAGCTGCACCTCTTCTGGCCCCGGACACGCATCGACCTGTATGCCTACGGCGAGGTCGTGTACACCGGATCATACGATGGTTATGAGAAACAAGGCCTGGGTCGGGAAGCGGTGGCCAACGCCAAGCTGTCGTTCCGCATGGGGAGTTTTCGCTTCCACTACGTTTTTCAGAACATTCTGGGCAATGTCTACGAGACGCGCGAGGATTTCGTAAACCCCGGCCGGTACAGCTACTGGGGGTTCACCTGGGATTTCCTCAATTAGGCTCGCCGCCGGCCGGCCGTAACAAACGTGGACGGCGTCACTCGACTTGACACGGTGAGGCCGACCCGGTTTATTGGTGCAGCATGGAACTCAAGCTCACTCGTGAAGAGGCCTACCGGCTGGTCGAGCAGAAGATCGGCCGCAATAATCTCCTTAAGCACATCCTGGCGGTTGAGGCCGGGATGCGCCGCCTGGCCGAGCACCTTGGACAGGATCCCGAGTACTGGGGTCTGACCGGCCTGGTGCATGACCTTGACTACAACGAAACCAAGGACGATGAAGCACGGCATACCTATCTGACTCGCGAGTGGCTGACACCGTATGACCTTCCGGAAGAAATGCTCTACGCCATCAACGCCCATCCCGGGCACGCACCGTGCAGGAATCACTTGGACTGGGCGCTGTACTCGGTGGACCCCAGCACGGGTTTCCTGGTGGCCTGCGCGCTGATGCATCCGGGCAAGAAGCTTGATGCTTTCGACGCCGGTTTTATGATGCGTCGCTTCGCTGAAAAACGGTTCGCCGCCGGGGCCGAGCGGGAGAACATGGCGGCCTGCTCGAACCTCGGCTTGGAGCTTCAGGAGTTTCTTCTGTTGGTGCGCGACGGCATGTTATCCATTCGGGGCGAGCTGGGCCTGTGAGCCTCTCGGCGGCCTCGCGCCCGGCGGACCCGTCGGTGTGGCGCCGGGACGTTATCGGCTGGTCCCTGTACGACTTCGCCAACACCATCTACTCCATGAACATTGTCTCCCTCTACCTGAAACGGTATATCGTCGAGGACCTGGCTCTGGATGATCGCTATTTCGACATCCCCTTTGCGCTTTCCATGCTCCTGGCGGCTTTCCTGCTTCCGGCGCTGGGGGCCATGTCCGACCGCGCCACCAAGAAGAAACTGTTCCTGTTCCTCTTTACGCTTACCTGCTGCCTTGCGGTCGGTCTCCTGCCGCTGGTTCCGCCCGGGATGATAGCCCTGGGCCTTCTGCTGTTCGTCATCGCCAACTTCAGCTACGAGGCCGGGCAGCCGTTTTACAACGCGCTGCTCTACTCGGTTGCAGACGGGGTTCAGGCGCGTTTCGTCTCCGGAATCGGGGTCGCCTTCGGATACGTTGGCTCCATTCTCGGAATGATCATGGTGCTGCCCTTTGTGACCGGCAGCCTGTTCGGCTGGGAAATATGGTTTCTCGAAGGCAGCGGCAAACCCGGCGCTTTTCTGCCGTCGGCGGTGCTGTTTCTCCTTTTCGCCCTGCCGCTTTTTCTCTGGGTTCGGGAGGCACCGGCGATCAGTTCTGAGCCTGCCCGCCTGGGCGCCGCCTACCGTGCCGTCTGGGAGGGCGTTCGCCAGACCGGAAAGTATCCGGGTGTGCTTCGATTTCTCATCGCCGACTACTTCTTTGAGGATGCGGTGATGACCGTGATCCTCAACATCGGTATTTACTGCTCCATCGTGATCGGTCTTGCCGAGAGCCAGATCACGAGTTTCCTGGTGATTTCAACGGTGAGCGCCGTCGTCGGCTCGTTCATGATCGGCTGGCTGGCCAGGATCTGGTCGTTGAAAGTGCTGCTCACCGTGATCATCTGGGGGTGGATCGGCACCCTGGTGCTGTTTGTGGTCACCGACAGCCGCGCCGTCATCTGGGTTCTGGGGTCGATCATGGGAGTGCTTCTCGGCGGCCTGTGGACCACCACCCGGCCGCTGCTGGCTGAGCTGGTTCCGCGCCGCGACCTTGGCCGGTTTTTCGGCCTTTTCGCGCTTTCGGGCAGGGCCGCCGCCGTGGTGGGCCCGCTCGTCTGGACGACCGTCGTCTACTTCTGTCAGCCCGGTCGGGTCGGCGGGCGTATAATTGCAGACGCGTTCGGAGTCGGGCCCGGTGACGCTCGGGCCTTTGCTTACAAGCTGGGTGTGCTGAGTCTGGTGGTCGTCATGATTGTCGGGTTGGTCATATTCAGGAAAGTGCCGTCTTCACCGGGAGTTGCCGATGGGTAGAAAAGTCGGCGATTACTTCCACTATTCGGGGGCCATTCACATTCATACGACCGAGTCGGACGGCACCAAGTCACTTGAAGAAGTAATTGCGATCGGCCGCGAGGCGGACCTTGACTTCATGATGTTCGCCGATCACATGGGACTGACCAACCGGCGCGCCGGCGGGGAAGGAGTCTACGGCAAAACCCTTGTCGTTATAGGCTACGAGCACAACGATCCTGAGGACAGGCACCACTACATGATATTCGGCTCTCCCGACGTCTACCCGGGAACGATGAGCGTTGCCGAGTACGTTGCCGCCGGGTCGGCCGATGGAGCGCTGGGGATTATCGCGCACCCCGACGAGACTCGTCCCCGCGAGGGCAAGCACCCCCCGTATCCGTGGATTGACTGGTCCGTGCGCGGATACGACGGTATAGAGTTGTGGAACCAGATGTCGGAGTGGATGGAGAAGCTGCGCCCCTGGAACAAGCTCGCCATGGCTTTCTCGCCGAGAAAATCGATGGTCGGCCCGACCGCGAAGGTACTGAAGATCTGGGATGACGTCAGCCGGGCAGGAAAGCTGGTCGGAGTGGTCGGCGTGGACGCTCATGCGTTTCCGGTGAAAGTCGGCCCGCTGACCGTGACTATTTTCCCCTACAAGGTTCATTTTCGCTGCCTCAGGACGCACATCATCCTGCCCGAGCCGATGTCGCGCGACTTTGTCACGGCCCGGCGCCAGCTATATGACGCCCTGCGTAATTGCCGCGTGTTCTGCTCCAACATGCGCTGGGGTGTGGCCGACGATTTCCGGTTTTCCGCACGGAACGACAAGGAATACGCCATCTGTGGCGGTCGCCTCACGTCGGCCGACAACACCCGTCTTACTGTCCGGCTTCCCTCCGTCGCTACCGTTAAACTGGTGGCCAACGGCGAAACAGTGCTTCAGACCGTCTCAGACACGGTAGAGTATGCCGTTAAGATGCCCGGCATCTACCGGGTGGAAGCCTGGAAAGGTAAACGGAGCTGGATCCTCTCTAATCACATCCGGGTAGGGCTGTGAGGGAGTTGTTCTAGAATGAGCGGTCTCGTAGTTATCGACTTCTCCGACACGGCCGCGTCCTCGACCGAAAAAGATGCCGGTCACAAGCAGGTTGTCTGCAAGTTCATGCTCCTGTCGGTATCCGGTCTGGTGCATCTCGTGTTCGGTTCCGTTAAGAGATTCGCCTACCATGCCGATCTCGTCGACCGCTTTTGTACCGAGCGGGGGATTGCGGCGGTCTGGATGAAAAGGCCGGACGTGATGGAGGTTTTCGATCCGGAGGTCCGGCTGCTCGGCGGCGGCTGGATGAAAATCAATCGGGCACGTTCAGAGATAGACATCTACGGCCGCTCAACGGCGTACGGTCGCTTCGACGATGCGATGATCGAACGGGTCACCGGGTCGGATTCTTTTTTTGCCTCCTGCCGCGTGCGCATCCGCTGAGAAAGTCACTTCGAATCGTTCCGGCTCGGTGGCGGGCCCGGTTCAGGTGTGGTTGTGCCGACGTTTACGCAGGCGCGCGGCATCCTGAGGGCGAGGCGATCACGTCCTTACTAAGCACTTGTCTCCGTTGTGCTTGCGTTGTGTGCTAACGGGCATTATTTCCAGAAATCTGTTGACTTTGCATCCTACAACAGCTAAAGTAGGCACTGATGTGCCGGACGTGGGCCGGCCATACTTGCAAAACGAAATGTTTGAAACGTTTTACCCTATACTTTTCCTGGTGTTTCTGGCCTCGTTCCTGGCCCTGGCCATGGCCGCTATATCGGTCCTTCTAGGGCGACGGAGTCGGCTGGGAAAGAAAGGCCAGGCGTACGAGTGCGGAGTAGACCCCGTGGGCACCACCAAGGGCCCGGTGCCCATCAAGTTCTTCCTGATCGCCATCTCCTTCATTCTCTTTGACATCGAGGTGATATTCCTGCTGCCCTGGGCGGTCGTGGCGCGTGATCTCGGTATGTTCGGGTTCGTGGCTATTCTCATCTTTGTCGTCGTCATCCTTGTGGGTTACATCTATGAAGTCGGGCGGGGAGCACTGAAATGGGAATAGAAGAGAGAATCCCCGATTCCATCATTCTTACCACGCTCGACAAAATGGTTAACTGGGCTCACAAGCGCTCGATGTGGCCGCTGGGCTTCGGCCTGGCCTGTTGCGCCATCGAAATGATGTCTACGTTCATGGCCCACTATGATCTGGCGCGCTGGGGCATGGAGGTGATGCGGCCGTCCCCGCGACAGGCCGACCTGATGATAGTGGCCGGGCGGGTCTCGGTGAAAATGGCGCCGGTAGTCAAGACCCTCTATGAGCAGATGGCGAACCCCAAATGGGTCCTCGCCATGGGCGCCTGCGCCTCCTGTGGCGGGGTGTTCAATAATTACGCCATCCTTCAAGGCGTGGATCGCATTATCCCGGTCGATATCTACGTCCCGGGCTGCCCTCCGCGTCCCGAGCAACTGATGGACGGCATCCTGAAACTGCAAGAAAAACTGAAAACGGAGTCTGTCAAGGACCGTCGGGAAGAGTGGGGGCGCAAGACGGGCTGATGACCGCAGCCTTCGGTCGCCCTGACAGATTGTATCGGCTTTTGTGAATTTTTGAACAAGACTTCCGGGATGAAAGACCGAATCAGGGAATTCCTGCAGAGCCGTTTTGCCGAGGCGATCCTCCGCGAGGAAACCTTCAGGGGTGACCACTCATTCCATATCAGGCCCCAGGCACTCATGGACATATGCGAGGCGCTGTACCAGGACGACGAGCTTGACGTCAGGTATCTTGCCGATATCACCTCGGTCGACTGGATCGGCCACGAGGAGGACAAGAACGGCCGCTTCGAGGTCGTGTATAACCTGTATTCCCTGAAACACAAGTACCGCTTCTTTCTCAAGGCCTTTCTGCCCGGAGACGAGCCCCGGATTCAAAGCCTTACCAGTCTCTTCAACGGGGCCAACTGGCTGGAGAGAGAGGTCTGGGATATGATGGGCATTGTCTTCGTCGGGCACCCCGACCTCACCAAGATTCTGACGGCCGATGAACTGGAGGGGCACCCCCTCAGGCGTGATTTCCCCCTGACCTGGGAACAGCCGCAGTTCACCTGGAACAAAGACGAGCCGCCCGAGGTGATCAGGTAATGGACAAGAGAACCCTGACCATCAACATGGGGCCGCAGCATCCCTCGACGCACGGAGTTTTGCGAGTTGAGCTCGAGGTGGAGGGTGAGACGGTGATCAGGGCCAGACCCGTCATCGGTTACCTGCACACGGGCATTGAAAAGACGATGGAATCCAAGCTGTACCACAAGGCGATTCCCGCTACCGACCGCATGGATTATCTGGCGCCGATGTCGAACAACCTGGGCTACTGCCTGGCCGTTGAAAAGCTGATGGACATCGAGGTGCCCGAAAAGGTCAAATGGGCGCGCGTCATCCTGGCCGAACTGACCCGAATCAACTCGCACCTGGTGTGGGTAGGGACGCACGCGATGGATCTCGGCGCAGTCTCCATGGTTCTCTATGCCTTCCGGGAGCGGGAGATGGTGGTGGATGTCTACGAGGCGTGCGGCGGGCAGCGGATGATGACCAGCTACATCCGTATCGGCGGCCTGGCCCACGATCTGCCCGCGGATTTCGACCGGAAGGTCAGGAAGATCATAAAGGTGCTGCCGGACAAGCTGGAGGATTACGAGAAGCTCCTCACCTTCAACGAGATTTTCATAAACCGGACGAGGGGTGTGGCGGTGATTTCGGCCGAGGATGCCATTAACTACTCGCTTTCCGGCCCCATGTTGCGCGGCAGCGGCGTCAAACACGACCTCCGCAAGGACAACCCGTACAGCGGGTATGAGAACTTCGACTTCGAGATCCCGACCGGCCGGCACGGTGACGCCTACGACCGGTACAAGCTGCGCCTCGAGGAGATGCGGCAATCCATGAGGATCATGCAGCAGGCGCTTGACGGTATGCCCGAGGGCCCGTACCGGGCGCACGTCCCCGGCGTCGTGCTGCCGCCCAAGGAAGACGTGCTGCACAAAATGGAAGCAATGATCTATCACTTTAAGATCATCACCGACGGTTTCAAGGCGCCCCCCGGCGCCGTGTACCAGGCCATCGAGTCGCCCAAGGGTGAGATAGGTTTTTATATCTCGTCCGACGGCTCGAACAAGCCCAACCGGGTAAGAGTGCGGCCGCCCTCATTCGTTAATCTGGCCTCGCTGCCGGCGCTCGTCGAAGGACGGCTGCTCTCGGACGTGGTTTGCGCCATTGGATCGATTGACATCATCCTGGGAGAGGTTGACCGGTGATTCTGACTGAAGAGTCAATCGCGCGCATCAGGGGAAAGGCGTCGGCGTACCCGCACCGCAAGTCCGCCATACTGCCGGCGTTGACAATAGCCTGCCGCCAGGTCGGCTTTGTCAGTGACGAAATCTACCGGGAGATCTCGCGGGCCATCAACGTCCCGGAAGTGGAAATCGCCGAGGCGGCGACCTTTTACACCATGTTTCCCAAGAGGCCGACCGGCCGATACCTGATCCAGGTGTGTCATAACATATCGTGCGCCCTTCTCGGAGCCGACAGCCTGGTTGCGTACCTCGAAGAGAAACTCGGCATCAAGAAGGGTGAGACGACGAGCGACAAGCTCTTCACGCTCATTTCCGTGGAGTGTCTCGGTTCGTGCGCGACGGCCCCGATGATGCAGATAAACCAGGATTACCATGAAAACCTGACCCGCGAGAAGGTCGATCAGATCATCGATGAGTTGCGCGCGAAAGGGGAGACGGAGGCCAGGACGTGACGTTCTACTCGCCCGTCAGAACCAACGCCGCTTCCGTGGCCGGCAGTGACAAGTTGCATCTGTTCAGGCACGTCGAGGATCCGGGCCAGTTCAAGCTCGAGACATACGAGGCCCACGGGGGCTGGCAGGCATGGAAAAAGGCTCTCACCTCGATGACCGCCGAGCAGGTTATCGAAGAGGTCAAACAGTCCGGGCTGCGCGGTCGCGGCGGGGCCGGGTTTCCGGCCGGGATGAAATGGGGATTTGTGCCGAAGAACTCCCCCAAGCCCCGATACGTGATCTGCAACGCCGACGAGTCGGAACCCGGAACGTGCAAAGACCGGGTCATCCTGGAGCGCGACCCGCATGCCGTGATCGAGGGTATGGCCATTGCCGCTTACGCCATCGGCAGCCACCTGATGTTCTGCTACATCCGGGGCGAGTTCAACCACTGTATCGAGCGGGTAGAGGCGGCCCTGCAGGAGGCGTACGCCCGGGGCCACCTCGGCAAGAACATTTACGGCACGGGGTACGATCTCGACATGATCGTCCACACCGGTGGAGGGGCGTACATTTGCGGCGAGGAGACGGCGCTGCTGAATTCTCTCGAAGGGGAGAAGGGTCTGTCCCGCATCCGTCCGCCGTTCCCGGCCGTCGAAGGCCTGTACGGATGCCCGACCATCGTTAACAACGTCGAGACGCTGGCCAGCGTGCCCCACGTGATCAATCACGGGGCCGGCTGGTACCGCTCCCTCGGCACGGAGAAATCCACCGGCACAAAGATCTTCAGCCTGACCGGTCACGTCAAACAGCCCGGGAATTACGAGGTCGAGCTGGGTTTCAATCTGAAAAAGCTCATCTATGATCCGGAATACGGCGGCGGGATTCTCGGCGACAGGAAGCTCAAGGGCGTTATCCCGGGCGGGGCGTCGACGCCGCTGCTGACCGAGGACATGATCGACGTCGGCCTTGACTACGAGGCGCTGACGGCAGCCGGCTCCATGCTCGGCTCAGGCGCCGTCATCGTGTTCCATGAACAAACCTGTATCGTCTGGGTCATGCTCAAGTTGATCCATTTCTTCAGGCACGAGTCGTGCGGCAAGTGCACCCCCTGCCGCGAGGGGACCGGGTGGCTGGAACAGATTATCCGCCGCATCGAGGACGGCTCGGGGAGTCCCGGTGACATCGAAACAATCGATGATGTGTGCAGCAATATCCTTGGCCGCACGATCTGTCCGCTCGGTGACGCGGCCGTGATGCCCATACAGTCGGCCATCAGGCTGTACTGCGATGAATGGGACTACCATATCAAGAACAAACAATGCATGGTAAGATCGGATTTCGGTTTTTAGGGAGTGCCTGACTTGTCCAAAGCGGCAAAGAAAGATGCACCGGCGGTGGACACCGTCACGCTGACAATCGACGGCCGTGCTGTCACCGTCCGCAAAGGGACGACTATCCTTCAAGCGGCCCGGGATATGGGTATAGACATCCCTACGTTTTGCTGGCACCCCAAACTCAAGTCGGTCGGCGCCTGCCGGATGTGCTACGTCGAGGTCGAGCGGATGCCCAAGCTGCAGGTTTCGTGCGCCACCGAGGTCATGGAGTCCATGGTGGTGCACACCGACTCGGATCTCGTCAAGAGGGGGCGGCGGGCGGTGCTCGAGTTCATCCTGCTGAACCACCCCCTGGACTGCCCCACCTGCGACAAGGGCGGTGAGTGCGACCTTCAGGATCTGACCTTTGCCCACGGCTTCGACGACAGCAGGTTTGCCTTCCAGAAGTACCGTTTCATCCCTGAGGAGGGGGAAAGCACCTTTGATGACGTCCAGATCGGTCCCCAGGTGATTCTCAACCGCAATCGGTGCATTCTCTGCTACAAGTGCGTTCGCGCCAACAAGGAAGCGTTCGGCGAGTACGACCTCGGGGCCTACGAGCGCGGCAATATCACCGAGATCAACGCCGCGCCCGGGCAGCAGGTGGACAACCCGTTCTCCGGCAACCTGGTGGAAATCTGCCCCGTCGGCGCCCTGACCAACAAGGACTGGCGGTACAAGATCCGCGTGTGGCTGACACAAACGGTGTCCTCGATCTGTCCCTATATGAGCTCCGGCTCGAATACCACGATTTTCAAGGAAAGTCACCAGAACCGCATCTTCCGGGTAACCGGACGCGGCAACGATGATATTGATGACGGCTGGCTTGGCGACGTGACCCGGTACGGTTACCAGATCGTGCATTCCGAGGATCGGCTGAGAACGCCCCTGATCAGGAAAGAGGGCACCCAGGTGCAGGCTTCCTGGGACGAGGCCATGGCTCTGATCGGGAAACGCCTGAGCGAGATACGCGATCAGAAAGGATGCGTCTGCATCGGCGGCCTGGCCGACCCTCTTATGGACAACGCCACCCTGTACAGCTTCTCCAAGCTGATCCGGCGCACGCTCGGCTCCCACAACATCGATTATCGCATAGATTACCGCATGCTGCCGAAAGGATCGGACGACGATTACTCGATACTGGCGTCGCGGCCGTTCAGAATCGCTGACATTGACGATTCGGACGTCATCGTGACGCTGGGCACGGATCTGCTGAAGGAACATCCGAACGAATACCTGCGAATCCGGAAAGCATACAATTTCCACCAGGCCCGCGTCTTCGTGCTGAATCCGTATTCGGTCAAGGCGTCGGATGTCGCTGAACGTGAGCTGGTGTACAGGTTGGGGACCGACGAAGCCCTGGTCAGCGCTCTGTGCCTGGCCGCGGTCGAGGAAAATCTGGTCCCGGCGGCGGACCTCGATCAGTTGAGACAGGCCGCCGGTTTCCAGGCGGCTGCCGACGCCGCCCGGGTGTGCGGGGTGGACCCGGCGGACGTCAAAGCGGTGGCCCGGGCCATGGCCGCAGCCTCGAAGGTTACGTTTATCGCCGGCGAGATCGTCAGCAGATCGAAAGACCGTCAAGCCATCGCCGCCGCCCTGTGCAACCTCAACCGAGTGTTCGGCCTGGAGGGTAAGGGACAAATTGCGGTGCTGGCCCGATATGCCAACTCCATGGGTGCGGCGCAACTGGGTGTGTCACCGGACCCGCCCGCGCCGGTGAAGGATCAACTGAAAGCCATCTGGTCGGGATGGCCGGATGCCGAGCCGTGCAACACCGACAGCATGATGGTCAACATGCGCAAGGAGGAGATCGACGGGCTGGTCATCATGGGAGCCAACCCCATCATGCTTTACCCTGACCGCGAGTTCACCCGTGAGAGCCTCGAGAAGCTCGACTTTCTGGTCGTATGTGACCTCTTTGAGACCGAGACGACGACCCTGGCCGATGTCGCGCTGCCTCTGAGCAGCTGGGCCGAGTATACCGGGCGCTATGTGAACCTTGAGGGCAGGGTGCAGGTGGCGCACCAGGCGATCACGCCCCTGTATGAATCGAAGCCGGGGTACGAGATTGTCGAAATGATCGCCGAAAAGCTCGGGGCCAGGCTGTTTGAGTCAGCCGGGGCCAGGGACGAAGAAATCGAACGACTCCTGGCGACGGATTCCACGCTGCCCTGGCCGGCCTCGTACGTGAAGGCCGCGGGAAGCAGGGATGAAGATGACAGCGAGTATCCCATACCGCTGGTCATCGGCGATGATCCGCATCACTGCGGGCATCGAACGGAGAAGGCCGGTGCCCTTGTAGACTTCGTCGGCGAGGCGTATATTGAGCTTTCCGCGGATCTCGCGGCGGAGTACGGGATCAACGACGGCGATTCCGTTCGCGTGGAATCGAAGGTCGGCAAGATCATCGTGCCGGCTCGGATTTCCGACTGTATCGAGAACGACGTCGTGTTTATTCCGCGCAACTTCTCTTCTACGCCGGTGACGTCGCTGCTGATGCGGAAGCGGCGTCTCGATATGGTCAAAATCAGCAAGGTGGTCAGTTAGCGGCTATGTTGGAGATTATAGTCACATCTTCCATCCAGGTGACGGTCGTGATCGTGGCCGTCCTGGCCGGCTGCGCCTGGGCTACCTGGCTGGAGCGCAAGGTGCTCGCCCACATGCAGCAGCGCTACGGCCCGCTGTGGACCGGCCCGTACGGGCTCCTTCAGCCGATCGCCGACGGACTGAAGCTCATGTTCAAGGAGGACCTGGTCCCCGACACCGTGGAGCGATCCATCTATGCGCTGGCGCCGATCGTGGCCTTTATTCCGGCCCTGCTGACTTTTGCGGTAATCCCGTTCTCTCCTGATTTCACGGTTTTCGGCTACGAGTTCAAGGGCGTGATTTCCGACCTGAACATCGGCATTCTCTGGGTCTTTGCGATAACGTCGCTGGGCGTGTACGGCCTGATTCTGGCCGGGTGGTCTTCCGCCTCCAAGTATTCTCTGCTCGGCGGGCTGCGCGCGTCGGCGCAGATGATATCGTACGAAATCAGCTACGGCCTGTCCATAGTCGGCGTCATTCTGATTGCCAACACCCTGTCCATGACCGAGTTGGTGGCACAGCAGGACAGCCAGTCGGTCTGGTTCTTCGAAAACTGGTTTGTCTGGAAACAGCCGTTCGGGTTTCTCCTGTATATTACGTGCGCCATCGCCGAAACGAATCGAACTCCCTTCGACCTTCCCGAGGCTGAGTCGGAGCTGGTGGGCGGGTACAACACAGAATACTCGTCCCTGCGCTTCGCGCTCTTCTTCATCGGCGAGTATGCGAATATGCTCGGCGTGGCGTGTGTGGCGACGACGTTGTTTTTCGGCGGATGGCACGGACCGGCCTTCCTGTCGTTCATCCCGCCGGTGATTTGGTTCTTGGTCAAGGTGTTCGTGTTCATGTTCTGCTATATCTGGCTGCGCGCCACGTTCCCGCGCTTCCGGTACGACCAGTTGATGCGTTTCGGCTGGCTGGTGTTGTTCCCGCTGGCTATCTTGAACACGATGATCACCGGCCTGATCGTGTTGCTGTGATGGGGAAAGAAAACTGCTGATATGAAAAAGGTGCTCACAGCTGTCGTCAACGTCTTCTGGAAGATGCCCCAGGCGTTCTGGGTTACCGGGAAGCACTATTTCAAGAAGCCGGTGACGCTTGACTATCCCCGCAAGAAAGTGCCGATGTCCCCGCGCTATCGCGGCAGGCATTACCTCGAGCGCTACGATGACGGCACCGAGCGGTGCGTGTGCTGCGGTTTGTGCGCCGCGGCGTGCCCGGCCGATGCCATCTATATGGAGCCGGAAGAGAACGAGAAGGGCGAGCGCCGGGCCCGCATCTACGAAATAAATCTCCTCAGGTGCATCTTTTGCGGATTCTGCGAGGAAGCCTGCCCCGAGGAGGCGATTTTTCTCGGTCAGGAGTATGAGTTCTCTGATAACAACAGGGATTCGTTCATATATACCAAGGAACAGATGCTGGTCCCGCATCCCAGGAAGGACAACCCGTTCAAGCGGATCATCCGTCGGGTGCGCCGGGCATACGGGGTGCCGGAATCGAGCCTATGAACGCTGATACCGTAATATTCTTCATTTCGGCCGTGGTGGCCGTCTTTGGCGCTACCATGATGATCAGTCAGCGCAATGCGGTGGCCTCGGTGCTTTATCTTATTGTCTCGCTGGTGGCGCAGGTCGTCTGCTATGTGCAGCTCGGCGCCCTGTTTATCGGCGCGGTGCTGATTCTCGTGTACGCCGGTGCGATTCTTGTGCTCTTTTTGTTCGTGATCATGCTCCTTAACCTGCGCGGGGGTGAGGACCTCGGCGAGCCGTCGCGCGGACTCAGCAGGTACAGCACGTATCTCGTTTCCATCCTGCTGATTATCGAGCTTGTCTTTGTCATCAAGGGTGTCTTCTACCGGGGCAGTATGACGGGCGTTCTGTCGATGGCGGCGGACAACTTCGGCGAGGTTGCGGCCGTTTCAAAGCTCCTGTTTACGCGATACCTGTATCCCTTCGAACTGACCGGCGTGCTCCTGCTGGCGGCCATCGTCGGCGCCGTGGTGCTGGCCAGGCGGGAGACCGGGGCGGACCGGCCGGCCACGGGAGAGCGGCAAGGTCGTGGTGAGAATGAATCCAGTGGTGGGGTAGAATAGAATGGTACCTATATCAGCGTACTTGATTCTGGCCGTGGTCCTGTTCGGGATCGGCACCGTCGGCGTGCTGATTTCCCGGAATATGATTATCCTGTTCATGTCGGTCGAGTTGATGCTGAACGCCGCCAACCTGGCTCTTATCGCCTTCTCGCGGGCGCTCAACGTCATGGACGGCCACGCGTTCGTCTTTCTCGTGCTGACCATCGCGGCGGCCGAGGCGGCGGTCGGCCTGGCCCTGATCGTCACCCTGTACAGGAACCGGGGCACCGTCAACATCGATCGCTTCAGCATGATGAAATGGTAGGCAAAACCCGTGACTGATTACCTGTACCTCATTCTTCTGTTCCCGCTGGCGGGTTTTCTGATCAACGGGTTGCTGATCGGCCGGCTGCCCCGGCCGGTCATCTCGCTGGTCGGTTGCGGGTCCGTCGGCCTGTCGCTGGTCGCGTCCGTGCTTGCCTTCTTCGAGTTGAAAGCTCTGCCGGCCGATGCCCGGGTGATCGAGCAGGTGCTGTTCGCCTGGATTCCGTCCGGGTCATTCCACGTCGACGTGGCTTTCCTCCTTGATCCGCTTTCCACGGTGATGATACTGGTTGTCGCCGGCGTCGGCTTTCTGATCCACGTCTACTCCGTCGGATACATGCACAAGGATCCCGGTTACGGACGATACTTCGCCTACCTCAACCTCTTCGTCTTCTCCATGCTTACCCTGGTGCTGGCCAACAACTTCTTGTTCATGTTTGTCGGCTGGGAAGGCGTGGGGCTGTGTTCGTACCTGCTGATCGGCTTCTGGTATGAACGCAAGTCGGCCTCTGACGCGGGGAAGAAGGCGTTCATCTTCAACCGTGTCGGCGACTTCGGTTTTCTCATCGGCATGTTCATTATTTTCTGGCAGGTGGGGTCCCTCGATTTTGTCGCCGTTATGGACAGGGCCCCGGTGATGTTTGCGGCCGGCGGCGGCCTGGTGACGGCCGTCTGCCTGCTCCTGTTTCTCGGCGCCACCGGAAAATCCGCGCAGATTCCGCTTTACGTGTGGCTGCCCGACGCCATGGAGGGTCCGACGCCGGTCTCGGCGCTCATCCACGCTGCCACCATGGTTACGGCCGGGGTCTACATGATCGCGCGGACCAACGTGTTGTATGCGATGGCGCCCGATGCGCTGCTGGTTGTGGCCATCGTCGGTGCCGCCACCGCGCTGGTTGCCGCCACCATAGGTTTGGCGCAGAACGACATCAAGCGCGTGCTGGCCTACTCGACCGTAAGCCAGCTCGGATACATGTTCCTGGCTTGCGGCGTGGCCGCCTTTTCGGTCGGCATTTTCCACCTTATGACGCACGCCTTTTTCAAGGCCCTGCTGTTCCTGGGTGCCGGTGCCGTCATTCACGCCGTCTCCGATGAGCAGGACATGCGGCGCATGGGCGGATTGAAGAAGTACCTGCCGATCACATACGCAACTATGCTGATCGCGACGCTGGCCATCTCCGGTATTCCCGGGCTGTCCGGCTTTTTCTCCAAGGATGAAATTCTCTGGAAAGCGTATTCGTCCCAGTTCGGTCACCCGCTTTTCTGGGTGGTCGGTTTCGTCACCGCCGGGTTGACGGCTTTCTACATGTTCAGGCTCATCTACCTGACGTTCTTCGGCAAGGAGCGCATGGGCGAAGAGACGCGCCGTCACGTACACGAGGCGCCGAAGTCGATGACCGTTCCCCTGACGGTCCTGGGAGCGCTGTCGATTGTCGGCGGGTTCATCGGCATGCCCCACATCTTCGGGGTAGCCAACGTCTTCGAGGAGTGGCTGCATCCGGTGATGGGCGGCGCCGCGGGCGAGCCGGCTGCGCACGCCCTTGCCTCGGGCGGGGCCGATACCGGGATGGAGTGGACCCTGATGGTTGCCTCGGTGATCCTGGTGGTCATCGCCGTCTACGCCGCCTACTACCTGTACCATAAGAACACGGCTGCAGCGACCGCCCTGCGGCAAAAATTATCCGGAATCCACCGCGTCATATTCAACAAGTATTACGTGGATGAATTCTACGGGGCGGCTATTGTGCGGCCGGTCGTGTACGGATCGCTTTTCCTCTGGAAGTTTGTTGACGTCGTGCTTATCGACGGTTTTCTGAACGGTATGGCCCGGGTCAGCCGTGATGTCTCGGACATTCTGCGCTATACGCAGTCGGGGCGCGTGCGTGGCTACGCTACGTTGTTCGTGGCCGGAGTGGTGGTCGTAATCGCCTTTTTCATATTTGGGTAGGCAATGGAACAGATCATTCTACCGCTGGTAACGTTCTTCCCGCTCATCGGAGTGATCATCCTTCTGTTTGTCCCGCAGAAGCAGGTGGAGACGATCAAGGGCGTCAGCCTGATCATCGCCTTTATTACCGTGCTCTTGTCGGTTGCCCTGTACTACTGGTTTGATCCGCTGGCGACCGGGATGCAGTTCGAGATTAACCGGATGTGGGTTACGTCGCTCGGCATCAACTTCCACATGGGCATTGACGGCATTTCCCTGCTCCTCATCCTCCTGACGGCCGTCCTGACGTTCATATGCGTGCTGTCATCGTGGTGCTCCATCACCAAGGGGGTGAAGGGATTTCACATTTCGATGCTCCTGCTGAGTACGGGCATGATCGGCGTCTTCTGCGCCCTCGACCTGTTCCTGTTCTACGTGTTCTGGGAAGTCATGCTGGTCCCGATGTACTTCATCATCGGTGTATGGGGCGGACCCAGGAGGACGTACGCGGCGATCAAGTTTGTGCTCTTTACGATGTTTGGGTCGCTGCTCATGCTGGTCGGACTGTTGTACCTGTACTTCGACTACCACGCCTACGCCGGCGAGTACACCTTCGACCTCCTGCAGATCATGCAGATGCCGATGGCCTACCACGTGCAGCTGTGGTTGTTCGCGGCTTTTGCGCTCGCCTTTGCCATCAAGGTGCCGCTCTGGCCGTTCCACACGTGGCTGCCCGACGCCCACGTTGAGGCGCCCACGGCCGGCTCGGTGATTCTGGCCGGCGTCCTCCTGAAAATGGGCACCTACGGTTTCATCCGCATCTGCCTGCCGCTGTTTCCGGACGCGACCATCACGTACCTGCCGTATATTTGCGTGCTGGCCATCATTGCCATCATCTACGGCGCTTTGGTCTCCATGGTCCAGAAGGACATCAAGTCCCTGGTGGCCTTCTCTTCGGTCTCCCACATGGGGTTCATCATGCTCGGCATCTTCGCGCTCAACGTCAGTGCCCTCGAAGGCTCGGTGATCCAGATGATCAACCACGGTATTTCCACCGGCGCCCTGTTCCTGATCGTGGGCATGATCTACGAGCGCCGGCATACGCGCATGATTGCGGATTTCGGCGGGCTGGCGAAGGTGATGCCGACGTTCTCGGCTATCTTTATGATCGTGATGCTGTCGTCCATCGGTCTGCCGTTCACTAACGGGTTTGTCGGCGAGTTCCTGATCCTCCTGGGTACGTTCAAGGCCAATGCCGTTTACGGAATTCTGGCCGCGACCGGCGTTATTCTCGCGGCCTGCTATATGTTGTGGATGTATCAACGGGTGGTTTTTGGCAAGGTCAGCAATCCCGCCAATGAGAAGCTGACTGACCTGACCGCCCGCGAAAAGCTCGTTCTCATCCCGCTGGTCGTGCTTATCTTCTGGATCGGCATATATCCGAAACCGTTCTTGGAAAGAATCGAGCCGGCCGTCAGGCAGGTGTTGACTCAGGTCAGCAGGGCCAGGGCGGTCGAGCTGGAAGGGGGCTTTCAGATTACGAAAGTCCGTGCCGGCGAGCAGACCGGTGTTGTTGACGTGGAGTTTTCCAAGCCCGGAGGTGATGAGCCGTGAGCGAAGTGACCATATACATGATACAGGGATGCCCATACTGTCAGGCGGCGAAGAAGCACTACACCGAACAGGGCATTGCTTTTACCGAGATTGACGTTCACCAGACGCCCGGCGCCATTGACAAGCTGGTAGAGCTTTCCGGAGGCCGGAGGATGGTGCCGGTGATTGTCGAGGACGGTGAAGTCAAGACGGGTTTCGGCGGGGGCTGAGGGATTTAGGTAAGCGCGACGGTCGTCGCGGAGAGGACCCATGGTTGATTACGTTTCCGCACTCTCGATTGATCTGAGCCTGATCTACCCGGAGATTGCGCTGCTGGCGGCGGCCTCGGTGATTCTGGTCACCGCCTTCGTCAGGAGAATTGCGCCGCTGGCGCCGGTCATGGCCGTGGTAGGGCTCGCCGCCTCGCTTTACCTCGCAATCGAGCAGTGGGGTGACCAGAAGGCCGGTTTTGCCGGCATGGTGACCTGCGACGATTTCGGCGTCATGTTCAAGCTCATATTCGTGCTGGCCGCCCTGCTGTCCCTGTTCATTGCCTACCGCTATCTCAAGGTCAAGGGGATCGAGTCGCCGGAATTCTACGCCTTGCTCCTGATCTCGACCATGGGCATGATGGTCATGGCCAACAGCACCGACCTGGTCGTCATGTTTCTCGGTCTCGAGATCATGTCCGTGCCGCTGTATGTCATGGCGGCTCTCAACCGGCGCTCCCTGGCCTCAAACGAGGCGGGCATCAAGTACTTTATCATGGGTGCCTTCGCCAGTGCCTTTCTGCTGATGGGCATCGCGTTTGTCTTCGGCGCCGCCGAAACCACCAACCTGAGACGCATCGTCGCCGACTTCAACTACATCTCCAGCCATTACAGGGTCTACCTGTATGCCGGTGTCGCCCTTGTGCTGATCGGATTCGCGTTCAAGATAGCCGCAGTACCCTTTCACACCTGGGTGCCGGACGTTTACGAGGGTGCGCCCACGCCGGTGACCGCCTTCTTCTCGGTCGCCCCCAAGGCGGCCGGGTTCGCAGTAATGCTGCGCATTTTTAACTTCGGCTTTGCCGATATCGGCATGCTGACCGGGGTGTTCTGGGTTCTGGCGGTGCTTACCATGTCGGTGGGCAACATTCTGGCCCTCCGCCAGGACAACGTGAAAAGGATGCTGGCCTATTCGTCGATATCGCACGCCGGATACGTGCTGGTGGCGCTGACGGTGGGCGGCGCTGATGCCGTATCGGCGGCCATCTTCTACCTGGTCAGCTACACGCTGTTCAACCTCGGGGCGTTCGCGGCCGTAACCGTTCTGGAAACCCGCTCCGGGTGCACCTGCGAGTATTCTGAGCTGACCGGCCTGTCAAAAAGCAACCCGTACCTTTCGGCCACCCTCGCCCTGTTCATGTTCGCCCTGGCGGGTTTTCCGCCGACGGTTGGATTCTTCGGCAAATTCTACATCTTCTCCGCGGCGGTCAGGGCCGGGTTTATTCCTCTGGCCGTGATCGGCGTCATGAACTCGTTTATATCGGTTTACTACTACCTGCGGGTCATCAAGACCAGTTATTTCGATCAAGTCGAGGCGGGCCGGTCGGAGCCGGCCGTAGTGACGCCGTCCGTGTTTGTCGTCCTGGCCGTAGCTGCGCTGGCTACTCTCGGCCTCGGCTTCTTCCCGCAGGATCTTCTGGAGCTTTCACGCGCGGCCATCTTCGCCTTCCTGTAAGATCCACCGTCGATATTCGGATGAAGTGATGAAAATCTATACGGCGGGGGCCGGGTCTGTCTGCCCGGGCAGCCGGGAGGCCCGGACTCCGATCAGCGGAGCCGGAACTTGCCGTTGATGTCCGGGACCCGGACCGGGTACTTGCCGGAGAAGCAGCCGTGACAGAACGTAGTCCTGGGCAGAGCCGGCATCGACAGCATGCCTTCCAGCGACAGGTAACGCAGCGAATCCACGTGCAGGTACTTCTCGATCTTCTCAACCGGAATCCGCCAGGCAATAAGTTCCTTGACCGTCGGCATGTCGATGCCGAAGAAACAGGGGGAAACGATGGGAGGGCAAGACACGCGGAAATGGATCTCCTGGGCCCCGGCGTCCCGAATCATTTTTACGAGCTTTCTGGACGTCGTCCCGCGCACAATCGAGTCATCCACCACCACCACCCGCTTGCCGTCGAGAACCCCCTTGACGGGGTTGAACTTAAGCTTGACGTCGAGGTCACGGATGCGCTGGTGGGGGTCAATGAACGTCCGCCCGACGTAGTGATTTCGGATAAGGCCGATCTCGAACTTGATCCCGGACTCCTCGGCGAAGCCGAGTGTCGCGGTGTTGGCCGAGTCCGGTATGCCGATCACGATGTCGGCATCGACTGGATGTTCCCGGGCCAGCAGGCGGCCGAGGCGCCGGCGAACTTTGTCGACGTTCTCTCCGAAGACTTTCGAGTCGGGCCGGGCGAAGTAGATAAACTCGAAGATACAGAACGCGTGCCGGGAGTTTTTCGTAAGGAACCGTGACCTGAGCCCCTTCTTGCTGATCTCCAGTACCTCCCCGGGTTCGATGTCGCGAACGTACTTGGCCCCGATGATGTCAAAAGCACAGGTTTCCGAAGCCACGATGTGTGAGCCGCGGAACGTGCCCAGGGCCAGGGGCCGGAATCCGCGCGGATCCCGGGCCGCTATGATGCTGTCCTCGGTGAGGATGAGCAGGGAATAGGCACCGCGAATCCGTGCCAGAGCGTCGCAAATTCGTTCGAAGCGCGTCTTCTTCTTCGAGACGGCCGCGAGGTGCAGGATGATTTCGGTGTCCGACGTGGTCTGGAAAATGGAGCCTTTTTGATCAAGCTTCTTCTTCAGATCAAGCGAGTTTGTCAGGTTACCGTTGTGGACGATAGCCAGGTTGCGGTTGCGGTTGGTGATCATGAACGGCTGGATGTTGATCAGCGACGACATCCCGGTCGTGCTGTACCGTGTATGCCCGATCGCGATGCTGCCGGTCAGCCTGGTGATGTTCTGGCGATCGCCAAAGACCTCCGACACTTCCCCCATTGACTTGTGCAGGTTGAATCGGCCGTTCTCGGAAGTGACGATGCCTGCAGATTCCTGTCCCCGGTGCTGCAGGGCATACAAGCCAAGATAGGTCAGTTCCGCAGCCCGCGGGTTGCCGTAAATGCCGAAGACACCGCACTTATCGTGAATCATGTTGTCCAGCATACTCGTCCAGTCTTTCCCAACGACTCTGGAAAGCGGCTAACTTAGCCCCTGGCCGGGCAAAAGTCAACGGCTTTCGCCCGCCGCGGCGGCCGGATTTGTGAAGCCGGGTGCACTCGTTTGGCCCGCCGGCCGGGCTGTTCAAGGGACGCACAGCGATTGCGCTGGATAACTCGCCGGAATTGCTGTATCTTGGCGGCGTTGCCATTTTACTTGCGGAAGTCCGGTTTTTTCGCAGGAATGCACTCCTTTTGCTGAAAAGGCAATAGGATTGCGGGACTGCGCGTATGGATAACAAAGACTCAAACAGGTATGAGATTCTCCGCCAGTTGGCTCTCGCCGGCTGCCAGGGCGAAGATCTGCAGCAGACGGGCGAGACGGCGCTCCGTCTCGCGGCCGGTCTGATCGGCCTGCAAGCGGCCGCCCTGTACCTTTGGGATGAGGCCATGACGGTCACCATGAACGCCCACTGCGCCGAAACCGAGGCAGCCCGTGAAAGGCTGGAGTCGCTTGAAGGTGATCTCTTCAGATCCCTCCGGCAGGAGCGTAAGCTGCTGTCGGCTTACATGAGTTTCGGCGGAGATTCGCCGCTGCACGCATTTACTCTTCCGCTGTACCACCAGGAGCGGGTCTTCGGGGCGGTTATCGGTATTCACGAAGGGGCCGCAAAGCTGGTCAGCGAAGACGCCTTTCTGGAAGCGTTAAGCGCCGCCATCGCTCTTAATGTCGCAGCTCGGGGAGTTGAGAAGGACACGGCCGTCGGCAGGGACGTGCTGGACAAAGAACGGCTCGGGGCCATCATTGAGACCGCCGTCACGGTCAATCACGAAATCAACAACCCGCTTACTGCCATACTTGGGAACGTCCAGCTTCTTCTGTTGAAACGTCAGGATCTGGATCAGGAGCTGGCGGCGAAACTCAAGACCATCGAGATTTCGGCTCTGAAGATTCGGGACGTTACTCAAAGGCTGCTTCGGCTCACTTCCGCTCGTTCAGTGCCTTACGCGGAAGGCACCAGCATGCTGGATCTCTCTGACCACGGTAAAGAAGATGAATAACTCACGGAGTCATCGGCTCCGGGCCTGATGACGCGCCTCAGGCTGTTCCCTCGTCCCCTGCTCCAGACCCGGCGAGCCTGCCGTCCATCGATCCCCGTGCTCAGATGACGTTGGTTTCTTCCACCAGTTCTCCCAGGCGAAACCGGTCGGGGCTAAGCGACTTGATATCCACGGACGGCTCCTTGCCGGCCGTTATCTCCGAGGTCACGAGACCGGCGGCGGGGGCGTGCATCAGCCCGTGTCCGGAGAACCCGGTGACGTGGAACATGCCCTTGACCGATGGCTCCCAGCCGATTATGGCGCGGTGGTCCGGGGTCGTCTCGTACAATCCAGCCCACTCGTTGGCCATCTCGGCCGTCTCAAGCTGAGGCATGCGCTCAAGGGCCAGCTCAAGAATCCTGTCCGTATAGTCCGGGTCGATGGATATGTCAAAACCCGGCGGCACGGACTTATCCGCCCAGCCGAGCAACAGGCCCTTTGACTCCTTATGGCAATAAAGCCCGGTCTTCACATCCACGACCATGGGGATATCCGGGCGCAGGAAGTCGAGTTCGCCGGTCGTGACAATCTGGCGGCGGTAGGGCTTGACCTCCACGTCGGCACCCACCATCCGCCCGATCCGGGCCGAGTATGCCCCGGTGCAGTTGATCACGAGCGGCGTGGCGATATCCCCCTTGACCGTCTTAACACCGGAAATCGCGCCGGCGGTCACCTCGATCCCCGTGACCTCGGTCTCCAGTTCGATGGCCACGCCAAGCCGGCGGATCGCGCGCTCGTAGCCGGAGAGAAACTCGTGAGGGTCGGCCAGCCCGTCGTCCCCACAGAAGGTCGCCAGCTTGATGTCGTCGGTCCGCACGTGGGGAGCATACTGGTGGATATCCTCGGGCTTGACCAGGTGTACGTCCAATCCCAGGGAACGCTGCAACTCGTACCCCTGCTTGTGCATCTCGATGTCCTTGTCGTCGGACAGCACGAACATGTAGCCCACCTGCTTGTACAGGGCGTCTGAGCCGGTATCCTCCTTGAAGCGCTTGAAGAGCTTCTCGGAAAGCATGGACATTTCGATATTGATCTTGCTATTGAACTGGGCTCGAACTCCGCCGGCCGCCTTGGAAGTAGAGCACGCACCGAGAAACATCTCCCGTTCTACGAGCGTAATCTGTCCCACGTTTTCGCGCGCCAGGTAGAAGGCCACGGTCGTGCCTATAATGCCTCCTCCGACAATGACCACGTCTGCTGTTGCACGCATTGTATGCCCTCGCGCCCGTAATGGCCTAAAGTGAACTTTTTCACTAATTTATGAAAATCCCGCTCCAAGTCAAGCCGGTAACCTCCTGCCTTTGCAACTATCGCAGCGCCAAACAAATGACTTGTCCGGGTAGCAAAAAATGATACATTCAGTCTTTCAATGCAAAGAATAGCCACTGAAAGACTCTCGCGGCTGATACAAATCTCGGAAACCAACCTTCTGATCCTGCTGTCAGTAGTCGTCGGCCTTACGACCGGTTTCGGGGCGATCGGGTTTATTCTGCTCATAGAGTATTTTAACTCCCTGTTCTTCGGGCTGACTGACCAGATCCTGGTCACGGCGGTCGGGTTTGCCAACTGGGGCGGGTATAAGTTCTGGCTGCCGTTGATTCCGATGCTCGGCGGCCTGCTGGCCGGACCCATCGTCTTCAAGTACGCCACCGAGGCCCGGGGTCACGGCGTGCCGGAAGTAATGAACGCGGTCGCCCGGCTCGGCGGCATTATCAGACCCCGCGTTGCCTTCGCCAAGACCATTGCTTCCGCCATCTGCATCGGATCAGGCGGGTCGGCGGGCCGTGAGGGGCCGATTGTGCAGATCGGCTCAGCGTTCGGCTCGACCATCGGCCAACTGTTCCGGATGCCCGGCGAGCGGGTCAAGGTGCTGGTCGGCTGTGGGGCGGCCGCCGGAATTGCAGCCGTGTTTAATGCCCCTATCGCAGGCGTTATCTTTTCGCTGGAAATAATCCTGGGTGACTTTGCCATCAAGACATTTGCCCCCGTCATCCTCTCCTCGGTCGTGGCTTCCGTTGTCAGTCGATGGTTTCTCGGAAACCACCCCGCTTTTGAGGTGCCGAGTTATTCGCTTGTTTCGCCCTGGGAAATACCCCTGTACGTGGTGATGGGAGTGGCGGTGGGTGCGCTGGCGGTACTGTTCACCCGCTCGCTGGGCCGTTTCGAGGATTTCTTTGAAAACCTGCATATGGCCAACTGGACCAAGCCGGCTCTGGGCGGCCTGATTCTCGGCGGCCTGGCAGTGTTCTTTCCGCAGGTGCTGGCCGACGGTTATCACACGATTTCGCTCACCCTTCACGGCAGCATGGCTGTCTGGCTGATGGTGATTCTGATATTTGCGAAAATCGTGGCCACCTCGCTCACGCTTGGCTCCGGAAACTCCGGCGGCATCTTTGCCCCGTCCCTGTTCATGGGTGCGGTGGCCGGGGGATCTTTCGGCGTCCTGATGAACTACCTGTTCCCGGGGGTCACCGCCACGCCGGGCGCCTACGCCGTGGTGGGGATGGCGGGCATGGTGGCCGGTACGACTCACGCCCCCATCACGGCCATGCTGATTATCTACGAAATGACCTGGGATTACCGTATCATTCTCCCGCTGATGGTTACGGTGGTGTTCTCAGCCCTGGTGGCCGGTCGGCTATACCCGCACTCCATTTACACGGCCAAGCTGTTCAAGCGGGGGATCGACATTCGCGGTGGTCGCGATGTCAACGTCCTGCGCTCGCTGCAGGTCAGTGAGGTCATGGATACGGATTTCGAAACGATCCGAGCCTCCACGACCCTGCTGGAAATCCTGCATAAGATAGAACTCTCGAAGGAGACCTACTTTGTCGTTGAAGGCAACGAAGGCAAGCTCAAGGGCGTCATCTCCTTTCAGGATATCCGCAACCTCCTGACCCACGACGAACTGGACTACCTCGTGATCGCTCAGGACTTGGTGGTATCGGATACGGTGGTGCTTGACATCACCGACGATCTGGAACACGCGCAAAAACTGTTCGGCCAGCGCGGCGTGGGGCTTATCCCCGTGGTACGCAAGGACAATCCGGGTAAGGTGATCGGTGTTGTCCGGCGCGATGACCTGGTCGGCTACTACAACAAGCGATTGCTCGAAACGATCCGCAGGTAAATCGGACCGCCGGTGCGGTCGGGCGACAGGGGTCGATCAGCCCGGCTCGCGGGCGGCCTGTTTGAATTCTTGCCGTGTCATTGGTAAGCGCCTATTTTGAGCCATGCCGGGATACGCCAAGCTTCGGGACGATCTGGTTTCCTCCCGGATGACCGTCGCGGGTCAGACCGTTTATACGCTGAAGGACCCGGTGGGAGGCCGATACTTCCGGCTCCGCGAGCCGGAGTTCTGGCTTGTCCATCAGCTTGACGGCCGCACCGAGCCTGAGAGGATCGCCTCGAGATTCAGGGAACGGTTCCAACTGAACATAAGCGCGGCCGACGTGCAGGCGTTTGTCGACCAACTGGAAGAGCTGCTGTTTCTGGAGAGCAGCCGGTCAGAACAACTGGTGTCGCGGGCTGGCTACCGAACCTCCTCGGGTCGGTCGCTGGCCGGCCGCATATTTTACCTGAAGCTCAAAGCGTTCAGCCCGGGGCGGCTGCTTGACCGGCTGACGGCTCTCTATCGTCCCCTTCACCGGCCCGGCTGGTTTGTCGTGCAGGGTGTAGTAATCGTGATTGGTCTTGCTGTGCTGTGGGCCAACGCCGGGCGGTTCGCGGTCGATCCGGCCGGGATCTACAACGTAACCTCGATTGCCGCTATCGTTCTGTCGATATTCATCCTGGTTACATTCCATGAGTTCGCGCATGCGGTTGTCTGCCGGTACTACGGGGGACAGGTGCGTGAAATCGGTTTCCTGCTAATGTATTTCCAGCCTTGCTTCTACTGCGACATTTCGGACGCCTGGCTCTTCGAGAAGAAGTCGCATCGCCTCGCGGTGACGATTGCCGGTCCGTATTTTCAGCTTGTGCTGATGGCGGCTGCGGTGATCATCTGGCGGGTCGCTACGCCGGGCACGGCCGTCAGCGAGGTTTCCCGCCTGGTGGTTATAGTGAGCCTGGTCAGTTACCTGTTCAATTTCAACCCGCTGATCAAGCTCGACGGGTACTATTTGCTGTCGGACTGGCTTGATATTCCCAACCTTCGCCAGAAGTCATTCTCGTACCTCGGCTACCTGCTCAAACGGGGAATCCTGGGCTGGCCGGTGGAGTCACCGGGGGTCACCCGGCGGGAGCGCAGGATCTTTACACTGTACGCTATCCTGTCGCTGGCCTATACCGGCTTCCTGATTACCTATATTCTCTTCCTGGCAGGGCGTTTTTTGCTGGAAAAGGTGGGCGGAACAGGGCTCGTATTGTTGTTGACGATCCTGTTGTTTGTGTTTAGACATAGTGTGATCGGCCTGGGCCGCGGTGTTGTCCGGCACCTTGCGTATATGAAAAGAATACTGAGAAAACCGTTGCGGCTGGCCTCGTACGTGGCCGTGTTTGCCGTCGTGCTGGTCGGGTCGTTGGCCGTGCCCTTCCCGCAGCGCGTCTCGGGTGATGTTATCGTTCGCCCCATCGCTGAGTTCACCCTGTCGCTGTCTCAGGCCGGCTTGCTGGAGACCAATCTTCGTTTCGGCGGCGAGAAACCAGAATCGCGTTCCAGCTTTCTGCAGATGACGTCCAACGAGATGGCTGTGCTTGACCTGGCGCCCCTTGTGCAGGACGGCCAGAGGGTACGTCCGGGCGATACCATTGCCCTGCTGACCTCCAACCAGATTACGCGGGAGATAACGAGCGCCCAGGCAGAACTTGACGGGCTCGAAGGCGAATTGGCGTTGCTGCAGGCGCCGCCAAAGGCGGAGGAGGTCGCCGAGGCAGCGGCTGGCGTGACCGCAGCACAAGCCTACCACGACCAGCAACTTCGCGAGTATGAGCGAGTGAAGCAACTGGTGGAGAAAAAGCTCGAGACCGCAGAGAAACTGGAAGCAGCCGGAGCGGCCCTGGATATCGCCCGGGCGGAGGTGGCCAACAAGACGTCACGCCTGCGGCTTCTGCAGTCGCCGCCCCGTCCCGAGGAGGAAGCGGTACTCCGGCACGGAATCGATAAGCAAAAGGCCAACCTGGACTTCCTTACCCAGCAGGCCGAGGCGCAGATGGTTGTGACCCCTATCGGCGGCACGGTCTCCACCCGCGCGGACGGCAACGAAATTCTCAAGGTGGCCAATCACAACACCGTGGAGCTGACCGTGCCCGTATCCGATTTCGACATCACACTCGTGCGCACCGGTCAATCGACGGCGGTAAAGGTACGATCATACCCGCAGCGCATGTTTGTCGGACGTGTCATACGCATATCGGAGGAGGCCGAGGCCGGCAGCGACAAGTCGTATTTCCCGGTCTCCGTTGTTCTTGACAACGATGACGGGCTGTTGCGTTCCGGTATGTCGGGTTATGCAAAGATCGAGGTTGGCAGAGCGTCTCTGGCCGGCCTGGCGGCACGCAAACTCACGTCGCTGCTTCGAGTCGAATTCTGGTCCTGGTGGTGAACCGTCGCACACTATAATGCGTCCACCGATGCAATGTCGGTATTATCGGTGGATTTTAGTCGCGTGCGCAACGGCAAGGAATACCCGTCCTGCGAATTTTTTTCTGCCCCGCGCGTAGCTCCTTATTTGTGAGTCACACGGGGTAGGAAAATTTTTCTCGCGTTACTGCGATCCGCGAGAATGTGGCGACAAATCTCAAGAAATATGGATCGATCTTCTTGACGGCCTCGTAGGATATACTATCATACTAGTGGAAATTGCATCTGCGTGTGTGCGAAAGCACACAGTATTGCATCCATTCTTCCATTGATAGGGAGAATGTTTAAGCACAAAGGAGGTGAGTGGATGACAGATTACAAGCTGACCGTTGAACTGCTTGAAGCTCGCATTGCACCCATCGGTGGTTGGAGCAATGGCGGCCAGTTACCAGGGATACCGTAAAGGTCTTCCATGATAGGGCAGGCTTCTCAGCCTGCCCTCCCTTTATCACCGAGCAACTCTCCGAGTTGCTTTATTTGTTTGGCCAGGAAGGCCACTGATCGCTTTTGCCGGTACCGTTGCCGGTCCGCCTCGTTGCGCAGACTATCGACAATTTCTTTACACAGTTGCAGGCCTTTTTTGCTGTCCTGGTAGCATCTCTCCCAGGCACCGCGAGTGTGTTGCAGTCTCGCGCTTAGCGCCAGTCCGACCACCATCTCCGGCAGCAATCTGCATCGTTGGGCCACGGTGAGCGCCTTGCCCACGAACGTCTCGGCTCTGTCAGGTTCTCCGGCCTCAAGCAGGGCTTCGCCGATAAGGTTGCACATCCAGGCCAGTTCAATGTCTTCCGTCAATCCGACAGGAATCCCCTGCAGTTGTTCCGCCAGGGCCTCGGCCTTGTCGAACAGCCGGCGTTCCAGAAGAAATTCAAGTCGGTTGAAGGCCAGCAACTGTCTCTCGCGGGCCATGTGCAGATTCTCGGTGAGTTCTTCAGTGCGGCGCACGTAGGCCGGGTCGTCACTCATCCGGGTGATCAGCAGCAGGGCACCGAGCTGGCTCTCGCTGTGGCCGATGGAGTCTGCCTCGTCGAGTGCTTGGCGGGCCAGGGACAGGGCCTGGCCGTCATCTCCGACCGCGTGTCGAAGGGCGGCCTCCTGCAGTTGAAGGGCTGTCTCCAGGAATCTATGATCCATCTCACGGCAGAATTGCCGGGCCGTCTTCAGGTAGTCTTCAGCTTCGGAGAATCGGCCCAGGCGCCGGTAGACCGCGGCCAGGTTGGCGTTGAAGACACCGAGATCCGCCTTGGAGTTCAGAGACTGAGCCAGCTCCAGGCCCTCGCGAAAGTAGTCCAAAGACGCCCGGAGTTGCCCGGCCGTGATCATTATTTCCGCCAGGTTCGAAAGGTTGAACAGGATTTCCTTCTTGGAGCCAATGCGGCGATTTAGCTCGAGTGATTCGGACAGGCAGTCGGCCGCCCGGCCGATTTCTCCGGTCATGTAGAAGGCATATCCGAGGTTGTTCAGGGTGCGGGCTATTTCTCCGGCGTGGCCGATCTCCTTCTTGAACTCGAGAGCCAGGTTTAGAACAGAGAGGCAGCGCGTATAGCGTCCCTGCGCGCCGTAAACGTTCCCGATGTTGTTGAGGGTGGAAGCCACCTCGGCCCTGGCATCCAGCTGCCGCTGAATCCTCAGCGCCCGGCGGTACTTGCTCAGCGCGTCGGGCAACTGGGCGGTAAGCCAGTAGATGTTGCCGAGGTTGTTCAGCACGTGCGATATCTCGAGCCGGTCATCCAACTGTCGAAAGATGTCGAGTGATTGTTCCAGGGCTTCAAGCCCTCTGGCGAACTCTTGTCTGAGACGGTACAGGTCGCCGAGATCCTTATACGTCTCCGCCAGCAGCTTGTCCGGCGGCCTGTTCCGGTACAGGTCGATCAACTCGCGGTAGGTCAGCAGGGCTTCTTCGGTCTCGCCGTTCTCCTTGTGGCAGTCACCCCGCAGCATCAGCAGGTTGCGCACGAAGAACTGATTATTCAGGAGTGCCGCGTACCGTATGACACGGTTGATCAGCGCCACGGCCTCGGTGTTGCGGTGATCCCGGTTAAGTTCGATGGCGCACTGGTACGCGCATCGCTCGGCGCCGTCAAGCTCCCCCGCCTGGATGAAGAGGTCGACGGCCGCCCGGAGCCGGCCCAGCCGTTCGGCCTGGAGCGCATACCTGGCCGAGAGCTTTCTCACCGTTCCGGTTCGCAGCAGGGGCCGCAGGAGCGTGATAAGCGCCGGCGGGATCGTGACGCCGCCCGTACGGCCGGTCAGGTTGAGCTTCCGCGCCGTCTTGTAATCGCCAACAACTGCGGCCATGATGCTCTCTTTCTTCAGCGCATCAGGCAGACTCTGAAAAACCTGAAGCTGCCGCCGACGGCAGGCTGCCGGCCAATAGATGGTCTGCTTGAAATGAAATCGCCCGGCGTCGTAGACCATGTTGTGGCGGACGAAGTTGGCCGTCAACACCAGCCGCAGCTGGGCGTTGTCTCCGTCGCACAGCAGGTCCAGCCGCTCTTTCTCCGCCTCCGACACGGAGACGGCAGCGCGGACGTTTTCCTCATAGTCTTTGTGCGGCTGCAGGAGGTGGGCCGGTCGGAGTGCCCGGGCAAACGGATAGCATGCCCCCAGGGCTTCCAGTTCACGGCACACCTCAATCGCCTTGCCCGGACGATCCGAAGCGTCCTTGGCCAGAAGGCGGCTCACGAGGCCGGCGACTTCCGGCGGGATGTCCCGTCGAAATCGGTTCACCGGGTACGGTTCTTCCTCGCGGACGCGGGCGTTCACGCGCATCGGTTCACTTTCGTCGTGCATAAAGGGATGCCTGCCGGTGAGCAACTGGTAGGCCGTCACGCCGAGCGCAAACAGGTCCGAGCTGTGGCTGACCACGCTATCCGTGATCGTCTCGGGGGCCATGTAGCCGACTGTCCCCAGGCCAAGCCGCCGGCTGTTGTCCTCTGAGACGAGGCGGCCCAGTGAGAAATCGGAGAGCTTTGCATAGAACAGGACCTTGGCCGGGGTGTCGGCCCAGTATGGCGGGATGAAGATGTTCTCGGGCTTGAGATCACCGTGCACCAGGCCCGCGGCGTTCAGGAATTCCAGGTCGACGGCAATTGCCGATATCAGGTCGAGCGTCTTATGCGGGTCCTCGACACGGCCCAGCTCGGCCAGCGACGGCCCCTCGCACAATTCGAGCATCAGGTACTCGCCCTCCCTTTGGGGCGGTTCGAGCAGCCGTACCAGGCCGGGGTAGCGACGGTCGCCGATCAACGCGTATTCTCTTTGGGCCAGATCAGCAAACGGGTGAGTCAGGCTTTTTGCCGTGTTCAGCGGGAACTTGAGCGCGGCCTTGATGTGAAGGTCGGTAACGAATGCCTTTACAACCTCGGCGGTTCCGCCGGTGCCGAGAGGTTCGATGCGTTGGAACCGGGCGTTGTCACGGGGCGTCGGCATTTACATCTGTAGCGCCTTCTGACGCTGTACGCGTGGAATGACGATTCTGAAAACGCTGCCTTCGTTCTCCTTGGAGTGCACGGTTATGTCGCCGCCGTGCAGCTCCAGGATCTTACGGCAGTTGTGCAGCCCCAGACCGTGCCCGCCCTTCTTGGTGGAGAAGTGCAGGGCAAAGATCTTCTCCTGAACCTCCGAAGCCATTCCGGTGCCGTTGTCGGAAACCTCCACGATCGCCTGGTCCGTATCCTTGTCGTAGGACGTACGGATGGCGATCTCTCTTGTGAATTCCCGTCCCTCATCCTGGGCATGAGTGGAACGTTCGCCGATGGCGTCGGCCGCGTTTATGAGCAGGTTCATAAGCACCTGCTGAATCTGTCCGACGTCTATCTCCACTTTCGGCAGGCCGGCGTTCAGGTCGTTGGTGAAGTGAATGAGTTTGAACCTTGGCTGGATGTGGAGAGAAAAGAGAACGTCTTCGACCAGGTTGTTCAGGTCATAGGTGACGTACTCCGACTCCGGCCGGGAGAAATCCATCAGGTTATCAACGAAGCGCTTGATCTTAAGGATGTTCTCGGTGATCGACCTGGCGTTGAACCCGATCTTGTCAAGCTTGCCGCGGTCGATGTTCATGGTCAGCAATTCGGCGTTGTTCGAAATGATTGACAGGTAGTTGTTCAATTCGTGGGCCACCGAGGCCGCCATTTCTCCCTTGGCCACCAGCTTCTCCGAGAGAATCACGTACTGCTCCATCGTAATTTTCTCGGTGACGTCCTCCGCCGTCATGACCAGACCGTCGCTTCCGTCAGTCAGGCCGGCCAACGGGCACAGCTTCAGTGAAAGCACCTTCTCCACGTAGCCGGTATTGTGATAGAATCGGGGGTCGGCGTATTCCTGCTTTGTAGCCAGGGCCGTGGTGATCATGGAGCGCCAGCGCGAGCGTTCCGACTCCGGGATGCAGTCGAGAAACATGCTCGGCTGACCGCCCTGACTCGTTATCCGGACCGTGCGCACATCCAGGTCAAAGATCTCCAGGGCGGCCGGGTTGATGGTGGCGATGGCCCCGCGCGAGTCGACGACGATAATGCCCACCGGCGAAGTGCTCACCACCGATTCGTTATACTGCTCCAGCCGCAGGAGCGAGTCGTAGATACTGGCGTTATGAAGAGCGTTTGACGCCAGTTGCGCGTACAACTCGAACAGGTACAGGTCCGACTTGAGAAACATCTTGGTCTGGCTCGAGTTGTCGAGGTAGATGACGCCGATGACTTTCTCCTTGACGATGAGCGGCACGCACATGATCGAGCGGAGGTGCAGTTCCATGACCGACTTGTGATGCGCGTACCGATCATCGGCCATGGCGTCGGATGTATAGACCGGCTTTCCGGTCCGCGCCACCTCGGAGGTAACGCTGCTGGAGATGTAGAAATCCTCTTCCATCATCTCTTCTTTGCAGAGGTTGTACGCGGACTTGACCTGTAGCCGCTCATTCTCGTCCAGAAGCATGATAAGGCCGCGTTCGGCCTGCATCAGTTCAATGGCCTTGTGCATCACTCGCTGCAGGACGTTATCGAGCACGAGCGAGGAGTTGACCGCCAGGGTGGTCTCGAGCAGGGCTCGAAGATCGGCGTTGCGCGCAGAATCGCCTGACTGCTCCGCCTTTATCCGGGGATTCGTTTCCGCTACCGCTTCGAGCGTCGCCTCCAAATCGGCGAACATGTCGGCAGTCATGCGCACTGTGTTTTCGCCGGCGTCACCAGACCCCGGATCGACCGCCGTTAGTTCTTCCACTGTTTTGTCACGACCGAGCTGTTTCATCGTTGTCCTGTACGTTTTTGGGGCTGTCTCTTCCACGTAATTATCGGCAGAAAGGCGGTTTGGCTTAGTCCGGATGCCCGCAGGAAGGGGGCGCAAGGGGCCTTACGGGCGCCCGGCAAGTTCCGGCAGCGAGAAGGAGCGGGAGTGGGCGCTATACTCTCTCCGGCCATACCCGGTCAGGCCGAGGAATTTCCTGAAGAGAAAGCGTACCGGTGATTCCGAGGAACCCGGTCGGTCCGCCGCAGGCTCTGCTAAGTTGAAATCAGTCAGCGTGATACAGGCGATGGTTACTTGCAAGGCATAGCGAACGTCCGGGTCGAGAGAATCCACAACGGCCAGAGGTATGATCACGGAGTCTTCCAGGTAGCGATTCAGCCCGGTCAGCGAGACGAACGGGCCGGCGCGGCCGGAGTCGACGGTCGAAATTATGATGACAAAGTCCTCGGCCACCGGGCGGAATCTCACCTGGAACGTGCGCTCACGGGCGCCGACCCGGCGGTCACCGAAGAACCTTCGAGACGCCGTCAGGGCCAGACGGCATTCAAACAAGACATCAATGCCGTCCCGTAATTGCTCCACCTCCTCCGCCCCCAGAAACCGTCTCAGATCGATCCAGACGGCCACGTCTGAGCCGGTAACAAAGATGTCGAATTCAACGGTGAGTTCGTCCGCCCTGGCGTCTCCCGGGCCTGCCACCAGCAGAACCGCCAGCGCAAGGAGGGCTGACCGGACGGCTGCCGTCATGAGAGTCTGCCCATGCGCCGGTGGTGCGAATTAAAACACATGAGCGAAACGGGCGTAGATCTGCGAATTGTCATCAGAACGATCCAGCCGCTTGGCCAGGCTGATGCGGAAGTCGTCGCCGAAGTAAGCGGCAATCCCGATTGAGTGTTTCAGCTCTATATCGCGGTCGATGCTGGCATCATTGGCGATCTGAGCAACGTCCCAGAGCAGTGAAAGAGCCAGATCGGTTTTCGGGAAGTCCACCCGGTATTCGGCGTTGGCCATCCAGAAGCGGCTGCCCATAAGTTCCTTGTGTTTGTATCCGCGCAGGGTCCCCAGACCTCCCATGTAGAACCGCTTGTACATCGGCAGGTACCCGTCGGAACCGCCGTACATGGCGCGCAACAACAGCATGATTCGCCGATGCACCCTCTGATACCGCCGCACACTGACCGTGTACCGCCGGTAGTCAAAATCAGAACCCAGGTCGGGAGTGGACCACTCGATCTCTCCCGTGACCGCCCAGGCTGACTGACTGTACGGGCTGTCCATGTCGCGGGTGTCAAAGTCCACGCGCGCCGAGAGATCGGCATTGGTCGCGGTGTCCAGTTCAGCGATCCCGATACTCCGGTAGGCCGGGTCTACGCGCGCGAAGTTGGCCGGGAAGTCCTTGTGGGAGCCAAACAACGAAAACAGGTTCCTGTGGGCGCCAAGCCAGGCCGTCTCTTCGTACCGGTACCGGCCCAGCAACTCGAGATCCTGCAGCGGGCTGACGGTCACGTAAACCGTGCCGCCTTCGGCCTCGTAGTAGTCCTTGAAATCCTCGTTCACCAGCAGGGTGAAGCATATGTTCTCCCTGTCCTCCAGCAACCAGTCATCCTGCGAGGCCAGTCGCCGGTAGTACTCGCCGCCTATGGACAGCGGCGGTCGCCGCAAGATGGTCTGCTCCAGCCCCACGGCGTACCGCCACCGCTCCGAGGCGAAGGCGTACCCGATCGACGCCCAGACCGAAGGCAGGAGAGAATCGATATCCGAGTGCCGCAGGCCGACGCCCAGAGCGGCTCCGTCGACCCGGTTGTAATCGAAATCGCCGGTGAACTCTAACTCCTCCTCGCGCTGCCAGCGGCGAAACCGATGCTTGACCCGGTGCTTGCCGGTGTATATTTCGCCGTAGATGGACGCGTCACGGGAGGCATCGACCCGGCCGGTTATGGAGACGACGTCCCCACGCACGACGGCATCCGGCCCGATGGCTACGTCGCCGAACAGCGATATGACGTCCTTGTTGACTTCACCGTACACCTTGACGCGTCCCGCCACCGAGAACACGAGTCCCCGGATGAATTCGTCCTCATCGACAGTCACACCGTTGAAAGGCTCCACGCGGTTCCGGTACCTGATTCGTGAGGGTCGGTCAACTGCGGCGGTTCGAGCGAAGAAGGTGACAACGGTGTGGTCCGTAGATTCCTCGACGCGCGCGTCGTAAATCTCGTCGTAGGGCAGGACTTCACCGGCGAGGTGCAACCCGTCCTTGTCGAAGATCACCCGGTCACCGGCTACTATGCGCCCGTCGTCTTCTCTGATCTCGTCCAGCGCGAAGCGGTCGGTGAAGTACCGGTCCGCCATGGGAATGGTGATTTCCGCATTCTGCTTGTCGAACGAGATTTCGAAGTATTCCTTACCTGCCTGAGAGCGCCGGTATTCTTTGTACTGAGTTTCTTGTGCGACGGCGCAGGTTGAAGCACAGACAGCAGCCAGTGTCAGGCATGCCAGCAAACGGTTACGTATTCTGCGAGTCATGTTCCCTCCGTTTTACCGGCTTATAAACAAGTATCGTGCCAATATATCAACCTGTTATTCTACAGGCGCTTATGTCCGCCGACAAGATAATACTGTGGCGTTGCGCCACGCCTCCGCACAGTTCCCGGTCAGGGAATCTTCAGCCTGAAGTCCTTCACTTTTCGCGACAGGTTGCTGCGATCGATCTTCAGACGCCGCGCCGTCTCTGAGATGTTCCCGCCGGTTTGCCCCAGGGTCTTCTCGATGATCTGCCTTTCCAACAGGGCGAGACGTTCGCCCAGCGACAACTCCGTCGGTCCGGGGCAGGCCGCGCCGGCCGGACCCCTGAATTCGGCGTCGATGTCCTCCGGCTGAACCGTCCGCCCCCGGTACAGGATGGTCAGGCGCTCGATCAGGTTTTTCAGTTGGCGGACGTTGCCCGGATAGAGGAGCGTGCCGATGCAAGCCAGCGCCTCGGCTGACAGCTTTACCGACTGTGAGGGGTCAAAGCGGCGCAGGAACTCGCCCACGAGGAGCGGAATATCCTCGCGTCGTTCGGCCAGCGACGGCACCCTGAGAACAAAGACCGACACGCGGAAATAGAGGTCCTGGCGAAATCTGCCTTCGCGCACAAGTTGTTCCAGGTCCTGGTTGGTGGCGCATATGATGCGAGTATCCACCAGCCTGTGGCTGTCGGCGCCCAGCGTCTCGATTTCGCCGGTTTCCAGGACGCGCAGAAGTTTGGCCTGACAGGGCAGAGGCAAATCGCCAATCTCGTCCAGGAATATCGTGCCGCCGTCGGCCATCACAAACTTGCCGGGATAGTCTTTGATTGCACCCGTAAACGCGCCCTTGACGTGGCCGAAAAGCTCGGATTCGAACAGGGTTTCCGGAATGCCCGGACAGTTCACCCTGATGAACGGACGATCACGACGGTGGCTCTGAAGGTACAGGCGCGTGGCCACCAGTTCCTTGCCGGTGCCGTTCTCGCCGGTCACAAGCACGGTCGTGTCCACGGGGGCCACGCGGGAAATGGTCGCCAGCGTTTTCTTGATCGCCGCCGACTGCCCCACGATGCGGCACCGCTCATCCATCTCGTCCACCAGCACCGTCCGCTGACGATCAGCCGCGGCCAGAAGCAGGGCGGTTTTCGCTGACGCAATCAGCTTCTCCGGCAGCACCGGTTTTTCGAGAAAGTCAACGGCCCCGAGCCGTACGGCTTCAAGCGCCATCGGAATATCCGCCTGGCCGGAAATGACGAGGACGGGCGGCGCCAGAGGATCTGCCTTGAGCTGCCGGAGAAAGTCCAGACCGGACTGCCCCGGCAACTGCAGATCGAGAAGGATCAGCTCGAAGGATTGCCGCGCGCATTTCTCGGCAGCCTGTTCGGCCGAGGCCGCGGTCACCGGTGAGTATCCCTCGTCCTTCAAAAGCGAGGAGAACGAGAGGGTGATATTGGGCTCGTCGTCAACGATGAGAATGGATATTCGCATGCTTCATTTCTTTGTCGGCAGTGAAATGGTCACGGTCGTGCCGTGCCCCGGGCGGGATTCGACCAGAACCTGACCGCCCAGTTCGCTGATTGATTTTTCCACAATCGCCAGGCCGAGACCGGTCCCGGCTTCTTTTGTCGTGAAATAGGGCAACCGCGCCTGGGCGAGAGTATTCGCATCCATGCCCGCCCCGTCGTCGCGCACGGTTATGCTGGCGCGCTCGGCGTCGGTTGTCACGCTCAATTCGATCCGCCCGCCCTCACCGGTGGCATCGATTGCATTCTGCAGCAGGTTGTGCAGTGCCTCGCGAAGATAGGTGCCGTCGGTTCGCCAGCGCAAGCTGGCCGGCGCGGAGAGAACCAACTGGCGGCTGACACACTGCTGCTGGTAGAGACTGACTATCGAGCGCGCGAGATCGGCCAGGTCAAGGTCTTCCAAGGCAGGTGCCGGGAGTTTGGCAAGGTGCGAAAAGCGGTCGGCCAGGCCGGTCAGGTGACGGATTTCCTCGGAGGCTGCCTTGAGGGGTTCGTGAATTTCACTGAGCGCGGGGGAGTCGGCCAACTGCTTCTCGATTCGGTACAGTGATACCAGAAGCGGCTGCAAGGGGTTTTTCAGTTCGTGGGCAAAACGCCGGGCTACCTGACGCCAAGCCGCGACGCGTTCCGTCTGGGCCAGCCTGGTGGTGGCCCGGTCGAGCTGCCGGGCCATCCGGTTGAAGCTGACAATCAGCGTTCGGAGTTCTCCTTCACCCGAAGCCTTCACCTCCTGGCGGAAGTCGCCGCCGGCAATCCTGCCTGACGCCCTGCTGAGCTCCTGAAGCGGCCGGGCGAGGTTTCGCGACAGGCGCGACGAAAAGAAATAGGCACCGCCCATTGCCAGCAGGGAGAGGACCACAAACAGCACCCCGACGAACTGCAGGTACTCGGATCGCAGGCGGCGGCTCGAACTCTTCAGGGCCGTTTCCCGGCGGATCGTCTCCAGCAATCCCGCGTATCCCCGGTCATGAACGATCCCCGCGTAAACGACCCCGGCGGAGTCCGTACCGCTGCGCACCCATTGGTAGAGACGATGGTCCGCCTCGACGAACCCGCGATCACGGCTCTGTCCCGCGCGTGTCATATTCTCCAGCGCTTCCTGCGGCAACACGGAATCGATCGGAGCCGTAACGGTCCGGGGGTCGCCAAAAGCATACAGGAAATCCAACCGGCCTTCCGGGACGGTGCCGGTCTGGACGTACTGCTCAAGCGCTCGGCCGATCCGTTCGTACAGGTAATCGTTGTAGTAGCCGGTCACCTGGTCGATCCCGGAGTCCTCCCGGCGGTCGGCCAGGCCGGTCTCGGTCGTAAGGTAGTAACCCGCCACGGCCAGCGTCACGACCGGCACGATCGAGAAAACGAGGAAGAGGCGAAACAGCTTTCGTTGAAACGAGGCCTTCATAAGGTCGTGTGGTCACTTCCGTGTGCGCATGCGCCGGTCATAATCGGCCAGGGCCTGCCAGTGGGCTTCGAAGGCAATGTTCTCAGGGAGCTCATCGAACCCGAAAAAACGAACGTCCTGGGCGTCGTCGGACGCGCTCAGCAGACCCCCGATCACCTCTCCGAGATAGAGTATAAGGACGGCGTTGGATCGAGGATCGTCCTGTCCCGAGTATACTTCAAAGAACGAGTTTATTTTCACTTTGAGGCCGGTTTCTTCCTCCAGTTCCCGCACGGCCGTCTGCTCCGGGTGCTCGTGCCATTCCATGAAGCCGGCCGGGATGCACCACCAGCCGACTTTCGGCGGATGCGCACGTTTGACCAGCAGAATGCGATCCTGCTGGACAATGATGACACCGGCCGCCGGGACGGGGTTCTGGTAGTAGACAAAGTCACAATCCCCGGCCTCGCATACGAGGCGCCGATGGCCGTCGAGTACATGCTCGCTAAGGGGCCGCGCGCACAGGGGACAGTACCTGTAGTCGCAGAAGCGGGCTTTCCTCAGAAACAGCCGCTCGGCGTCGAAATGGTCGTGTTTTCGTGTCATGGATCCTCACCTCCGGTCGGTGATCTTCATAGCTACGATCGTGGTGTCATCCTGGGGTGGATAGGTCGGGTCGAAGCCTCGCACGTCCCGCATGAGATCGTCCACGATGGTACGCGGATCCTTGGAGCGTGACCTGACCAGGTGATCGCGAATCCGCGTCTCGCCGTACTCCTCTCCGTCGCTGTTCATGGCTTCCGAGAGGCCGTCCGTAAACAGGAAGAGGATGTCCTCAGCCCTGAGTTGGACGGAGGCCGAGGTGTACTTCATGTCGGAGAGAGCGCCGATGATCGGTCCGCCTTCGTCGAGGAGTTCGACGTCGCCGTTTGCCCTGACAAGGATCGGGTAATTGTGGCCGGCGTTGGCGTAGTGGAACACGTCACTGTCACTGTCGATCTCGCCGTAGAAGAGCGTCACGTACTTTTCGGCCGAGGTGGAGTGCACGATCTGCTGGTTCATGTTCTCCATCATGGTGGAGATCGGATTGCCGTTGTTGACCTCGCAGCGGATTATGGCCTGCACCTGGGCAATCAGCAGCGCCGCCGGCATACCCTTCCCGGAAGCATCGGCGATCACGACGCCCACGCGTTTCTGCTCCGCGATGGTGATGAAGTCGTAGAAGTCACCGCCGACGGTGCGCGAGGGCGTGGACTGGGCAACGATAACGCTGCCCGGCAGCTGGGGCGGATGGTCGGGCAGGAGGTCAAGCTGAATCTGCCTGGCCATGCTGACTTCCTCTTCAAGCCGTATCTTCTCCAGCGAGTCGGCATACAGGCGCGCGTTGGTCAACGCGGTCACCATCTGGTTGGACAGCACGCCCAGCAGGTTGTAGTCCTCGGGCGTGTACCGGTAGCCGGCGGCTTTGGAGGTCAGGGCCAGAAAACCGAGCAGGTGCTGGGCGTCCTTCATGGGCAGGATCAGCCTGATCTTCATCTGGTGCAGGATAGAAGCCAGTTGCGAGTCTTTCTCATAATCGCCCAGGCTGCCGAAATTCGTCGGCCTGTCCAGCAGGTTGATCCCGCGAAGCATGAGGTCGTCGCGGTCGATAACGGTGCGGCGAGGGTAGTCGTCGCTCTGGAGAATCGCATACTCACCGACACCGTCGTCGTACAGCACGAAGTATACATTGTCGATAAGAAGCGCCGTCTTCAGGGTGTCCTGAATCGATTGCCGCAGCTTGACCGGGTCAAACACGGAGATCACCTGGCGCGAGAACCGCTCCATGATGTAGCGGTAGTCGGTGCGGGTGCGCATGAACATGGAGCGAACCACGTTGTCGATCCAGTTGCTGATGGGTGGAAACACCAGCAGCAGCAGGACGATGAAAACATAGCTCACCGTTTGAGCGCGCTCGCCGAAGATCGGCGTCAGGAGTTCCTGCGACCGCAAGGCCAGAAACACGTACGTGCCGACAAGCAGGGTCGAGGCGAAAGTGTAAATGAGCGACTGGCGGAAAACCAGGCGGACGTCGAGAAACTGGTGACGAACGATGGCGTACGCGAAAAACCCCGCACCGGTCGTCATGGCCCCGATGCGAAGGAGAGTCCCGGGGCTGTCGCCCAGGTCGTGTTCCACGACGTAGGTGACAAGGTACGACAAGATGTACAGCCCGAGCCCGAGCCGCGTCCCCCACAGCACGGCACTCGTCTGACTAAGCAGCCTGGGGTTGGTGACGTACCGCCGGCCGGCCTCGAGAAGGTAAACCGCCACGACCACGTAGAAGACGTTGATCGTTCCGAATACCGATTGCTCATACGTGCGCAGCAGGCCGAGAAGGATCACCAGGCGTGAGAACAGGTAGGACAACGGGCCCAGGATGATGCTCAGGAAACCGCCCTCGGCCGCGGAGGCGGACAGGCTCTCGGCAATCTGGCTGAGCTCGCGAAACGACAGCACCAGCAGCAGGTGCATCAGTTGCGGAATCAGGATGACGAGGATCAACCGGGGTCGCCGCACCGTCCTGAGACGCTCTATGGGGAAGTGCAGGGAAAATACCACCAGCAGCGGGAAGAAGAATTCCCAGGCCAGGTAAAGGTTGTAAAAGGCGGTCTGGTCCAGCGGTTGACCGGCGCTCGTGTCCTGTAGCAGAATCGCTCCGAGAGCCATCGAGATGGGACCGAACCCGGCGAAAAACAGCATGGCCCCCGTGATCCGGTTGATCCGGTTGCTGATGTTGTCACGAGTGACCGTGATGGCCAGGAAAATGAGAAAGCCACCCGTCAGGAAATATGTCAGTGTTTTCAGCAGTTCGACGTTCATCGCCACAGAACCCTGGCGCCGGTTACCGGCTCAGATTATCTTGCTGATTGTAACCGCTGTTCCCCTGTCGCTTGTCTTGAAGTCGACCGAGTCCACGAGCGACCTCACGATAAAGATGCCGCGTCCCACTTCCTTGAGCAGGTTCTCCTCGGCAAGAGGGTCCTCAACGTTATCAGGGTCAAAACCGCCTCCCTGATCGGAGACGGTTATATGCACCTGGTCTTCACGTTTCTGGATCCGGATCGTCACTGTCTTGTCCGGTGAGGATTTGTTGCCGTGCAGCATGGCGTTGTTGACCAGTTCGGTGACGGAGATGGCAACATCGGCGATCACCGACTCGCCGGCGCCGTATCCCCGCAGCGTGGCTTCGAGAAAGGCGTCTACGTCCGTCAGGTACTCCTGGTCCGAGGGAACAACCATCGTGTCCCCAACGATTTTCGGTCTAGACATGTAGCTGGGTACTCCAAAAAAACAGGCAGACGGTCACCCGTCTACCTGGCGCTTTCGGGCATAGGTTCACTCACGGATCATCGTCATCTACTTGAAACTCTCGATGGCAGCGTCAACTGAATCATACGCCTCAAATACCGTTACCAGTTTGGTGATGGTAAGAAGGGACTGGATTTTATCAGTGACGTTGGCCAGTTTCAACACACCGTCGTTGTTTCTGAGCGTAGTGTACCCGGAGATCAATATCCCCAGGCCGGTGGAGTTCATCCAGTCCACCTTGCCCAGGTCAATGATTACCTGCTTCTTGCCCTGGTCAATGTACTCGTGGAGCTTGTCATGAAGAAGGCTTGCATCCGGCCCGCCCATGATCTTGCCCTTGGGTTCGAGGACGACAAAACCATCCTGTTCGCGATCAGTCAATCTCATGACGAAGGGTCTCCCGTGCAATAGTTTAATACGCAGGAACGCACGCCGGGTTTCCGAATGCATAGAACCCGCTAAGTTCTTAATTACCTTACTATTGCAGGACAAGTCAAGTCGTTTTTGTGCGTCCCGGCCCCGGACCGGGAAAGCCGGGTCGGCTCTGCAGGTCAGGCGCTCTGCCGCTTTACGGACTCCATGGGCGAGAATTCCAGAGCCTTGGTCGGGCAGAAGTGGGCGCAGACGGGGTCCCCGCCGCACAGGTCGCACTTTACGATGATGCCGTTCTGCCCGTCATGCAGCGAGCAGCCGAACGGGCACGCGGCCACACAGGCCAGGCAGCGGACACAGCGGTCATCGTCAAGCACCATGGCGCCGGTTTCAGGATTGCGGGTAATGGCGTTCACCAGGCAGGACTTGGCGCAGGCGGGATCCTCGCACTGCAAACACGTGACCGGCACCCAGAGTTCCTTGAAGCCGCCGTCAAGGGGATAAATGCGGCTCAGCCCCAGCTTGCCGTCAACGGCGTGGGTGAACGAGCAGGCCAGCTCGCAGGTGCGGCAGCCTATGCAGAGGGTCGGTGTAACTACCAGGCGTGCTTCCACGGTTTATTCCTCCCGTCCCCACTGAGAGATCTTCCCCATCGTCCCCGCAAGCTCCTTGCGGTGGGCGCGGTCACTCAACTGGAAATACTCTTTTGGGATTTCGCGGTGCGCCGAGAGAAACTCAGCGAATTCGCGCGTGACGGTCGGCAGGCCGGTCTGCTCACAGGTAAGCAACTCGAACTTCCTGTCCCAGATGGTCCTGGTGGTGCCCTTGTCGGTGTACGTAATGAATCCGGTAGGGCATACCTGGGCGCAACTCAGACAGCCCACGCAATCGGGTGGTGGCTGCCACAGGGGGGGCGCAATCTCCTTGCCGTGGCCCCTGTTGACCGAGGATATGGCATGAAATCCCATTTCGTCGCAGACGCGCGTGCACAGTCCGCAGAGGATGCAGTCGTCACCGTCCACGACCTCCTGGTAGCTCGTGCGCATGATGCCGTACTCGGCGGCCATGTCCCGAATGAGCCTGGCGCGGGGGGACCGGGCCAGCATCAGGTCGAGGACCGTTCGGCGAAGCTCAATGACCTCGGGCGTGTGCGTACTCACGATCAGCCCGTCTTCGGCCGGGTAGAGGCACGAGGTGACGTAGTTCTTCCACCCGTTCCAGTCGGATTTGGTAATCTCGACGGTGCACAGCCGGCACGCACCGTAGGGTTCGACGGCGTCGTGATGGCAGAGGGCAGGGACGTCGATCTGCTGTCGCCTGATGACGGCCAGCAGCATCTCTCCTTCGTCGGCCTCTACCAGCTTGCCGTTTATGGTCAGCGTAACCATCATCGTCTCCTAGTAAACGTCTATCGCCTCGTAGCGGCAGACCGCAAGGCAGGCCCCACACTTGGTGCATTTGTCCTGGTCGAGCACGTGAACCTCCTGCTTCTTTCCGGTGATGGCGTTGTAAGCGCAGGCGCTGATACAGGCCATGCACCCGGTGCACTTCTCGTTGATTTCATACCGGATAAGCTCGCGGCAGACGCCTGCCGGACACCGTTTGTCGCGGATGTGGGCCAGGTAGTCGTCCCTGAAATACCGTATCGTGCTCAGGAACGGGTTTGGCCCGGACTTGCCGAGTCCGCAGAGCGAACCCCGGACTATCACCTCGGAGAGCCGTTCCATCCTGTCCAGGTCCTCTTCGACGGCCCGTCCCTCGGTGACGGCCGCGACCAGGGCGTGCAACTGGTACAGTCCTTCCCGGCAGGGCACGCACTTGCCGCACGACTCCGACACCAGGAACGAGAGGAAGTACCTGGCCACGTCCACCATGCACGTCTTGTCGTCCATTACGATCATGCCGCCCGAGCCCATCATCGAGCCGGCCTCGGTTAGCGTGTCGAAATCGACCGGCAGGTCAAGTTTGGATTCGGGCAGGCAGCCGCCCGAGGGGCCGCCGGTCTGAACCGCTTTGAACGGGCGGTCGTCGATAGTGCCGCCGCCGATGTCGTAAATGATCTCCCGCAGCGTGATCCCCATCGGTACTTCGATCAGCCCCGTGTTCTTGACTTTGCCGACAAGCGAGAACGCCTTGGTACCGGCGCTTCCCGACGTTCCGACCTTCCTGAACCAATCGGCGCCCTTTTCTATGATGGTGGGGACGTTGGCGAAGGTCTCGACGTTGTTCAGCACCGTCGGTTTATCGTACAGCCCTTTCGTGACGGACCGGATGTACTTGGCACGCGGTTCGCCCACGGCTCCGGCGACTGATTTCATCAGCGCCGAGGACTCGCCGCAGACGAAGGCACCCGCCCCGCGGGCGACACGGACCCGGAAACTGAAATCGCTGCCGAGGATGTTGTCTCCCATCAGGCCGGTCTCTTCGCACTGCTCAACGGCCTGCTGGAGCCGAACCACCGCCAGCGGATACTCTTCACGAACGTAGACGTACCCCTCCGTCGCTCCGACGGCATAAGCGGCTATGAGCATTCCCTCGAGCACGATGTGCGGATCGCCCTCCATGATCGCGCGGTCCATGAATGCCCCGGGGTCACCCTCGTCACCGTTGCAAATCACGTAGCGGACGTCCGATACAACGTCGCGGCACGAACGCCACTTCCGCCCGGTGGCAAAACCGCCGCCGCCCCGGCCGCGAAGGCCCGAGTCGGTGACTTCCTTGATTACACCATCGGGCGTCATCTTTTCAAGGACCCTGGCCAGTGCCTGGTATCCTCCGGTGGCAATGTAGTCGTCGATTTCGGCAGGGTGGATTTTGCCGAGATTGCGCAGTGCAATCCGTCGCTGGTGCGAGTAGAAGCCTATTTCCGGATAGGTCTCTTCAGTGCGGTTGGTTGCTGGATCGGTGTATAGCAGCTTGTCAATGATTTCGCCGTTTCTGATGGACCTTTCAAGTATCTCTTCGACGTCCTTGGGTTTGACCCTGGTGTAAAACCACCCCTGGGGTTCAATCACGACCAGCGGCCCCTTTTCGCACAGGCCGTGGCAGCCGGTATCCCGAAGCGCCTTGACGGAGAAGTCCTTTATGCGGCGGTTTTTGAGCACCTTGTGAAAGGCATCGACAATCTTCTGCGAGCCGCTGGCCAGGCATCCGGGCCCACAACAGACGATGATCCGCCGGGGAAATCTGTCCCGCGCCGCCAGGGCTTCCTTCTGCCGCTTCCTCAGTTGCTGGACGTTCCGTATGTGCATGTCACTTGACCTTGAGCACTTTCTTGACGGTGTTGACGTTCATAGTGCCGTGGTACTTGCCGTTAACGATTACCACCGGCGCCATGGCGCAGGCGCCGACACAGGCGACCACTTCGAGCGTGAATTTGTAGTCGGGCGTCGTCTGACCGACCTGAATCCCAAGCTGCGTCTCCAACTGCTGCTGGATCAGGTTGGCGCCGCGAATGTGGCAGGCCGTCCCCTTGCACAGGCGGACGATGTTGTCTCCGCGCCGGTGCAGGCTGAAGGCGTTGTAGAACGTCGCCACCGAAAAGACTCGGCTTAACGGCACCTTGAGGGCCTCGGCGGCGGCCTCGAGCGCTTCACACGGCAGGTAGTGATACTCCTGCTGTATGTCCTGTAGCACCATTATCAGTGAGTCGGGTTTACGAGGATGGCGATCGATCAGCCGGGGCAGCTTGCTGAAATCGTGGCTCATGCCTTTCTCTCCTGCTTGCGGGCCGAGATCGCCAGTTCATATCCCTGCGCCAACGCTTTCACGTTGGCGGCCAGCAGCTCCTTCTTCCGGCCGAGCTTCTCCTTCATGACCTCTCTGAGGTTGTCCAGCTCGACGATTCCGGAGGCTCCGGCGAAGGCTCCGAGCATGACGATGTTGGCTACTCTGACGTTACCGGCTTCGATGGCCATCTGGCTGGCCGGGACAAGGATCTCGGTGACGTCGGTGCGGTCCGTCGTCACGTTGATCAGCGACGAATTGACCACCAGCAGGCCGCCCGGTTTGACTTGGGGAGAGAATTTGTCAAAGGACGGACGATTGAAAACGCACGCCGCCCTGGGGTTGGCAATAATCGGCGAACCGATTCTGCGGTCTGACACCACGACCGTGCAATAGGCGGTTCCTCCTCGCATCTCCGGCCCGTACGACGGGATCCAGACAACCTGTTTGCCCTCCCGGATACCGGTGTAGGCGAGAAGCTGTCCGGCGACCATGATTCCCTGCCCGCCGAAACCGGCCCAGGTCACTTCGTACTGTGCCATCAGCCGTCTCCCTCCATCTCAGGTGACTTGTAACACCCCAGAGGGTAGTAGGCGACCATGTTCTCCTCGAGCCAGGCCGTGGCTTCGCTCGGTGTCTTGCCCCAGTTGGTCGGGCACGTGGAGAGCACTTCGACCAGGGAAAAGCACCTCTCCTGAACTTGGTACGTGAAGGCTCGCCTGATAGCCTGTTTTGCCCTGATGATGTGCCGAGCCGAGTGCACCGCGACCCGCTCGATGTACGACGGCGTGAACAGGGTCGCCAGCAACTCCGAGACCCGCACCGGCTGACCGACGACCGTTACGTCGCGGCCCAGGGGACACGTCGTCGTCACCTGGCCGGCCAGGGTGGTGGGAGCCATCTGACCGCCGGTCATGCCGTACACGGCGTTGTTGACGAATATAGTGGTGATCTTCTCACCACGGTTCGCCGCGTGGACGATCTCGCCCATGCCGATGGACGCCAGGTCGCCGTCACCCTGGTACGTAAAAACGATGAGATCCGGGCGTAACCGTTTGAAACCGGTCGCAACGGCCGGTGCCCGGCCGTGCGCGGCTTCGAGGAAATCACAGTTGAAATAGTTGTACGCAAAAACCGCGCATCCGACCGGCGCCACGCCGACGGTACGTTCCCGCACGCCCAACTCGTCGAGCACCTCGGCGACCAGCCGATGTATCACGCCGTGCGTGCAGCCGGGACAGTAGTGGGTCACTCTGTCCGTGAGGGAGTCCGGACGGGCGAAAATTGTTTTGGTCTGATCAGCCATAGTCACTGGCCTCTCTTTCTGCGCGGTCGGGCGGATGACTCTTCTCGGACGAGCTTCTTGATCTGCTCCTTGACGTCTTCGGGCGTCGGAACGACCCCGCCGGTGCGGCCGAAGAATTTCACCGGCCGGATACCGACGATCGCCCTCTCAACGTCCTCCAGCATCTGCCCGAGACTCATTTCCACTGTGAGAACCATCTGGATGTTCTTGCGCGAGGCTTCCTTTTTCAAAGCCTCGTTCGGGAAGGGGAAAAGCGAGATCGGCCGGAACAGCCCCACCGAGAACCCTTCCTCCTCCATCTCGTCGATGACCGTCTGGCAGATGCGGGCCATGGTGCCGTACGATGCGATCAGGATCCTGTTTTTTGGTTTGACCTTGTAAAGCTCAAACCGCACTTCCTCGCGCTTCATCTGCTCGTATTTTCGGGAAAGAGTCAGGCTGTTGCGTTCCAGTGCCAGGGGATCCAGGTCCAGCGACTTGATTATTCGCGGTGATCGCCCCTTCGCGCCGGTAGTGGCCCAGTCCTTCGGCGGCAGTTCCGGCTCGGTGTGATGCTCAGGAAACTCCACCGGTTCCATCATCTGACCGATCATGCCGTCGCCGATGATCATGACCGGGTTACGATACTTGTCGGCAAGATAGAAGGCCTGCATCGTCAGGTCGACTGCCTCCTGGATAGTTGAGGGAGCCAGAACGAGGCAGTGGTAGTCGCCGTGACCGCCGCCCTTGGTCGCCTGGAAGTAGTCGGACTGCGCCGGCAGAATGCCGCCGAGTCCGGGTCCGCCCCGCATGATGTTGAAGAGTACGCACGGGAGTTGCGCACCCGCGATGTACGAAATGGCTTCCTGCATGAGACTGATGCCGGGGCTGGAGGAAGACGTGAAAACGCGCTTGCCCGTCGCCGCCGCCCCGAAGAGCATGTTGCTGACCGCGACCTCGCTTTCCGCCTGAAGAAACACCCCGCCGACTTCCGGCATCCGTCTGGCCAGGTACTCGGCCACCTCCGTCTGCGGAGTTATCGGGTAACAGAAGTAATTGGTCGCTCCCGCCCTGATGGCCGCCTCGGCAATCGCCTCGTTACCTTTCATCAAGATCTTTGCCATCGTTTCATCCTCTTGCTCTTCCACATGCCTCAGTAGGCGAACAGGCTGTACATCGTTCCGTTTGACTGCACCGTGATGGCCACATCAGGGCAGACGATGGCACAGATACGACAGCCGATACACCGGGACGGGTCGTGCATTTGCGCGTAAAAGTACCCGCGAAGCGTGATATCCTGCGATAAAGAAAGAATCTGCTGCGGACAGGCCTTGACGCAGAGTTCGCAACCTTTACAGTGGTTCTTGTCAACGATGACACCCGGCATCAGAGAATCCTCATCTATGCGTCAGGCCCCGCAGGTTTGCGTCGTTCCCACGGCTTCAGAAGAGTACGGTCAAGAGCCAGCACCGGAACGTCAATCGCCCCCGCATCGAGCCGGCCGGCAATGTCCGCCGTGACCGTCAGCAGCCTTACGGGCAGCCCCGCCTGCTCACCAACTTCTCGTGTCAGTTGCAGTCCGTCCATGACGGTTTCGACGGTGGTCTCTTCCAGCAGGTGGGTATTGGAAATACAGCCGGTGAACTTCAGCCCGCAGGCCTCCTCGATATCCCGCATAAGCTTTAGCGTCCCCTGAAGCGTCGCGGTAAACGGCCGGTTTCGATTGAGCACCATTAGCAGGTCATAGCGTCCCGGTACGAAAGCCTCTCGCAGTGAACTGAGAACCCGCGCGCCGAGATCCTCGCCGCCCACGTCGAGAATCAACATGCCGGTGTTGGCCTTAATGGCACCCTTTATTTCGGGGATGATTATCGGGGTATCGGCGTAAGCCTGGTCGCCGGGCGGAATCAGCGACCTGATTCCCAGGGCAGCGAGTTCGTCGGCCGCTTCACGGGATCTGAAATAGGGGTTAATGATGTCCAGATCGGCTATCGTCACCGCAAGGCTCTGGCTTTGAGCCAGGTAACGCGCGAGGTTTACGGATACTTCTGATTTGCCGCTGCCGAACCCGCCTACAATGGCGATGATTCCCCTGTCGAAGGCAGGGGACTGAAACCGGATTGTCTCTCTCGTCATTGTTGTTATTTCCATCCGTGACGCTTCCACCTACCTTGGGCAACCCCTCTGGGGATAAAGAAATAGCAATCCAGGACAAGCTTTGTGTTATTTAATCCTAACCTCAAATATCGCAGCTTTTGCCTCTAAAGTCAAGCCGATTTGTGAAAAAAATAACGACGATAATGGAATTGACAGCCCCGGGAAAGATAATTATACTCTTATGTTGTTTGCACTTATGAAAATCAAGAGAAATTTTATCCCGCATTCGATAAAACCGGAAACCGGTGTTTCGTCACCCTCGGTTCGGCAAGGGGTGAGCTTTGTCAGACGGCTTGTGGTGTTGGCGGTCATAGCTATGGCGATCGCGTGCTCACGCCAGCAGGAGTCGGGAAAGCCTGCCGTACCGAACCCATATGAGGGCTGGAAGTACTTCACGTCAGAGAACGTGCGCATTTTCTATCCGCCGGGCCATCCAAACGAGGCGCAATTCCCCGAAGTCTGCTCGCGCTACGTTGACGCGATCAGGCAGGTCACCGAGAAGCTCGGCATGGAGCCGTACACTGATACATTGCTCGTGATCTACTACTCAGGGTGGGGTTCCGGACGGGAAATTACCGGGCGAGAGTACCCGTTCGGTACCGACAGCGCCATCCATCTCTGGTTGCCGAGCTTTCCCGGGCCGACCCTTATGCAGCATCTTCTGCCGCGCTGGGTACCGTTAGAGCCGCGGTCCGCGTTCCTCAAGCACGGTCTGATCGCCCTGTTTGATTTCTCCGGCCAGAACTACCACCTTTCGACAATCAGGCACTACAACCAGGGTAAGTTCATCGGGCTCGCCGATCTGGCTGCGGACACGACTGTCAACAGCAACATCGAACGGTACCAGTCGGCCGAAGCGGCATCGTTCGTAGCTTTTTGTCTGGCGCAGGCCGGGGAAGAGGGGATCAGGGCCTTGTATGCATCGCAACTGCCGTTCGAGCAGAGCAGCCGGACCCTGTTCGGTCTCGAGGTGGACTCCTTGGAGACTCTCTGGCTCAGATTTGTGCGTTTGAACGTACCTTCCGATTCCATCCATGATTCGCTGTGAGGCCGGAGCAATCCCATATACTGAAACCAAGCTGAGTGTTAACAGTTGCGAGGTAAGCCATGGCAGAGGCAGAGTGGAAGACCGCCATTACGGATATCGGGCCGGGGAGAATCGCTGTTCGAGGTTACAGCATCACCGACATTATGGAGCGCCTGTCATACGCGGAGGCGGTGTACCTGATATTGAAGGGGGAGTTGCCGGGGCAGGCGGAAGCGGCGTTGATGAACGCGATTCTCGTATCCTCGATCGATCACGGAGCATCCCCGCCGTCGGTCCTCGGAGCGCGAACGGTCATGTCCGGGGGCAATTCACTTAACGCAGCGGTCGCCGGCGGTGTGCTCGTAATCGGAGATTCGCATGGCGGAGCCATCGAGCAGTCGGCGCGGATCATGCAGGAATGGGCCGGGGAGCTGGACGACTCGGCCGGCAACGTCGTCGATGTAGCCGGGCGGCTCGTGGACCGGCTCAAGAAGACCGGGAAGCGGATGCCGGGCTTCGGCCACAGGCTTCACAAGGTTGATCCGCGGACAGCCCAGCTGTTCGGGGTTGCTGAGCGTCACGGATACAGCGGCAGGCACATCGCGCTGTGCAAAGCGCTTGAGAAGGTTCTTGCTGAGAAACTCGGAAAGCAGTTGCCAATCAACGTCGATGGTGCCATTGCGGCCGTCATCTCCGACATGGGGTTCGACTGGAGACTCGGCAAGGGGTTTTTCATCATTTCGCGGGTCCCCGGGCTGGTGGCGCACGCCTATGAAGAAATGACCCGGGAGAAACCGATGCGCAAGCTCGGACCCACGCCGTACGAGTATGACGGTCCGCCTGACAGGGCTCTGTGAGATCCTGTTTCCAGTCTGAGTAACTTTCGGTGCTGAAAATGACGAAGGGTGAGCCGCACGGCTCACCCTTCCCCGTTTCCGCACCGGAACGATTGCGTTTAGCCTACCTGCTGCGGCTCCCTGTTGACCGGCTGCTCGGGCACGGGCTGCCCGGCCGGCTCGACCTGGCGAACGCGGCCGAAAGCCATCATGCCAATCATGACAAAATTGACCAGCGGGACTATCATGAGCACGCCGATCAGAGGTGGATTGCCGGTCCGCCGGGCAACGTCCATCCACAGAATCGCAAGACAGATGATGTTGACGAACGGCACCAGACAAAACACGAACCAGAGCAACGACTTCTGTGCCATCTGAATCAACTGGATCACGTTCACCATGGGGATGAAAGCGAGCCAGGGGGTGTTGTGCCGGAGCTTCTGCGCGATTCTATACTGCGCGTAGGTGAAATAAACGTAAGCGGCGATGACGACGAGGTAGAAAAGGATGCCCTCGAATCCGCCGCTGTTGCTGGCCTCATACATACCTGCCTCCACGGTTAAGATTTCAGGTCTGGTTGTGACAGTTCGGAGATGATGTTACGATACTGCCGTAAATCGACCGGCAGGGGACGGATCATTAGGTTCCCTTTACCGCCGCGCCCGGCGCGGTTTCGGCCGACGCATACTCTGTGCAAAACTGGTACACCTTGACGGGCCGACGGCAGGCGGCCAATATGGCCGCCCGGCGGCGACCGGCTTTAATAGTTGCTCCGGCTTCGGCATTGCCCTATTATCAGGTTCGTGAGCCTCTTTCAGGAGAAGATTCAGCAGGCGGGAGGCCTGCTCGACGAGTTAAGTATTGACCTCTGGATGATCTTTGCCCGTGAGTCGAGCATGCAGGCCGATCCGGCCATGCCGATCGTGGTGGGCTATGATGTCACCTGGCCGTCGTGTTTCATGTTTACCCGGGACCGGCAGGCCATAGCGTTGGTGGGCAATCTCGACGAGCATAATTTTGTTTCCAGCGGTCGATTCACGGAGGTCCTGACGTACACTCAGGACGTTCGGCAGGAAATTGTCCGCCTGCTTGAACGCATTGATCCGAAGAAGATAGCCATCGATTACTCGCTGAGCGATCCGGCCGCGGACGGTCTGACGCACGGGATGTATCTGGTGCTCTTGGAGTCACTCGAGGATACGCCCTACCGCGAAAGGCTCGTTTCGGGCGAGGTGCTCATATCAAAACTCCGCAGCAGAAAACTGCCGTCGGAAGTTGAGCGGTTGTCCTCGGCCGCCCGGATGGGGCACGACGTCTGGCAGGCGGGGATTCCGGAACTCGCGGTGGCTCTGACGGAGAAGCAGGTGGCCGCCATCCTGGATGATCTCATCGGGCAACACGGGGGTTATAACGCTTTTCCCTCGATTGTCAACGCGGGCGACAAGACGAAGCCGGGCCACGGCCTGCCGACGGACGCGAAACTTGCACCGGGCGACCTTCTGCACGTCGATTTCGGCGTCAGTGTCGACGGTTACTGCTCCGACCTGCAACGGCTCGTCTATTTTCGCAGGCCCGGAGAAAGCCGTCCCGGGCCCGAACTGACCGACGCCTTCGCGCTTGTCTGCGATATCATTACCGAATCGGCAAAGGCCTGCCTTCCGGGGGTCACGGGATACGACGTTGACCAGCAGGCGCGCGACACCCTGCGGGACCACGGCTACCCCGAATACCAGCACGCACTTGGTCACCAGCTGGGACGATCGGTCCACGATGGCGGCGCCATCATCGGTCCCAAATGGGCAAGATACGGCGGCTCACCGTCCATCCCGCTCGAGGTCGGCAACGTCTTTACGCTGGAACTCGAGATCATGCTGCCGGGGATAGGTTGCGTGGGCCTGGAGGAGGATATTTGTATCACCGAGACAGGGGGAGGTTTCCTGTGTCCACGACAGTTGGAACTGGTTGTCAAGTGAGAAAGGTCACTGTTGTGCTTCTTATTGCGGCAGTGGCCGCCGGCTGCGGCCCAAAGAGGATGCCTGAGGAGTCGGCAGGGTGCGGCGCCCCGCAGGGACTGGCCGTGCAACCCGGGAACGGGTCAATGACCGTCACGTGGGAGCGACACGGCTGCAGGATTATAGCCGGCCACAACGTGTACATCAGTCGGGAGCCGCTGGTGCAAAGCTACCCGGGGACCGTCATGCCGGAATCAGTCCGGCCCTTCAACGTAGAGCCGTACCCCGGAGATACGAATCCCGACGACGGCATCGAGCACTTTATGGCCGAGGGGCTGGAGAACGGCGTCAAGTACTACGTTTCCGTGCGGATCGTCTTTCCGGACCGTTCCCTGTCCAGGCCTTCGCGGGAAGTCGCAACCGTCTGTGGCCCGAGGGGGGAGATTGAGCTTTCCGTAAGGTTCAGTTCCGAGAGCGACGGGTACTCGTTTGAGAAGGATGCTTACGTGCGCGCGGACTCGCCTGACAACGACGTCTACTACTTTGTCAAGGACGGGATTGACTACCTCGCCTCGCCGAACCGGCTGGGTGGTTTCCTGCGGACGAACAACCTTGTTGTTCTTCCCTTCCAGGGAGAGCTTGCGGATATCAGTCCGAAGATTGCAGCCCTGGGACCGATCCTCTCCGGCGACCGCGTGATAATCAGGCAGGGAGACTGGGTGCTGGTGCGTACGCCGGAAAACCGGAATGCCCTGGTGCACGTCCTCGGCTTTCGTGGTGAGAACAAGGAACGGCGCGCCCGGCTCTTTTTTGCCTATTCCACTCTTACCGACGGCGAGATGCTGTTCTGACGCCGCTGAAGCGGCGCCAGCGGGGGCCGCGCGCTCCGCGACGCGGGGCTCTTCCACTCCTTACCCGTTACGGGCATACGGGCGGAGGACCCTCAATGAAAAGGTACCTTATCAGGTACGTAAGGTCCGAAATGTCGACCACGCCGTCGGCGGAGCCATCGACGTTTGCCTGTTCCATGGCGGCGGGCGGGGTGTGCGTCACGAACAGGTAGTCTATAAGAGCCGTAAGGTCACCGATGTCAACAATACCGTCCGGGCTGCCGTCCAGGTTGCCGCACGCACCGCTGTAAATGTGTCCGGCAACGACGCGCGGTTGGTACGTCGTGTACAGCGCGTCCAACTCCAGCGAGTATCCTTTCAGGGTCGTGGTGTCGATGGTGTTGGTTCCCCCGATGATCTGGTAGAAGAACAGATAGAGTATCGGGCCCTTGCCGGGTTCGAGCGGGCCGGCCTCTGCTTCTCCCGGCCGCAGGCGGAACACCAGTTTCTGCTCCGAGGGGTTGGATTCGATCAGGCTGACGTCCTGGAAGTACTCGGTTCGGCAGCCGGCCGTACTGAAACCCGTATACCCCAGCGTCGGATCACCCAGGAAGGACACCGGCAGGATGAGTTCGTGCACCGGGTGGGTGTTTTTAAGGACCACCGGAATCATGACACTGGTCGGCGGATTGGTGGCCTGACCGCCGAAGAAGATCGTGTCGCCCAGGGCGACGATCATGCCACGCTGTTGGCGGCGGTGGTGACCGTCCGGCAGAACCGCGTCCAGCGTAACGTCGTACAGGCCGCCTTCGAGGTACTCGTGCGACGGGTTACGTTCCGGCGACGTTTCACCGTCGCCGAAATCCCACAGCCATCCCGATGCGCCCGCCGAACTGTCCGAGAACTGGACAGTCAGCGGTGCCCAGCCGGACCTCGGCTCCGCAAACATCTCTACTGCCGGCCTGGTCGTGTTGGCGAAGGCCATGTTCACCGTATCCCAGTTGGCCACGGTCAGGTCGTTGGTGAACGAGTAGCGGTACTGAACGATGACGTCACTGAGAGGTTCGGACGCCAGCGACACCCATCCGGAGACGAGGTCATAGCAGTAATCGGCGTTCTCGGCGGTGACGCCGTCCACGACGACCGAATCAACCGCATACAGGGGGTGGTGCCGGACATAAAAGAGCCGACGACCGGATTCGGCGGGCATGGTATCCGCAAACAACTCGACCCCGGTGCCGTCGATATCGGCCCAGGCCAGCTCCTCCGCCACAATCTCAATGTCGCTGGTCCAAACCGGCGCCGTGGTGAACGTAACCCCGAGGTTCTCGTAAATGAACAACTGGCGAAACCACCGGCCCGCGGCCAGGTCATCGTCACCGTCATTGTCATAATCATACAGCGCCAGTGCTGAACCGGCGCCGCCGTTGAATGACTGCCAGCCGTAATCGGGGTCAAGTTGCCCCGCGCCGTCATTGAAATAGGCGCGGAAATATCCGTCTCCATTCTGCTGGTTGTTATACGCGACTACCAAATCCAGCCAGCCGTCGCCGTTCACGTCGCCGAAAGTAAGGGTGTTGCCGGATTCGGCCGTTGAGGCCTGCCAGGACGGTGTCGTCTCGAGCACACCCGCGTCGTTGTAATAGACTGCGGCCGGGCTCCAGGTGTAACACAAAGCCAGGTCAAGATCGCCGTCGTTATCGACGTCTCCCCAGGCGACGTCATACGCCATGGTGGAATCGGCCGACTCCCAGACGGCCGGGGCGGCAAAAGCGCCGTCGTCGTTAAGGTAGACCAGATCCCGTTGGCGGTCGCCATAGTATCCTTCCCCGGTCGAGAAGGCGATATCCAGGTCGCCGTCGTTATCCAGGTCGCCGAGGGCACAGGAAAACGTGAAGAGGCTGTCCGGAGTGAACCAACTCGGGTACATCTCCGGAAGGGAGCCGTTGTTCAGATAAAGATCGGAGACGTTGGGGCGGGTAAACCCGAGGCCGAGGTAGTTGGCTACGATGAAATCCGGGAAGCCGTTGTCGTCGATGTCACCGACCGCACAGTGCCCGGAATAGGCGTGGTTGATCGAGGTCCACGTGGCCTGGGCCGGGAGGACGCCCAGCTGAGAGACGTGAATGGTGTTGTGGGCCATGGACATGTCGTTGCCGTTCGAAAAGAAGACGTCAATCACGCCGTCGTTGTTGCAGTCGCGCCACATCATGCCCGTGCTGTAAAGGCCAAGCTCCGCGGTCGACCAGAACGGCATGCCCTCGATTGGCGGGCTGCCGCCAAAAGCCCCGGCCGCCAGACTCACGCACCCCCAGCAGAATATGATTGACCTCAGACCCATCTCGGTTCCCCCGAATCCTATCGTTGGTTTTGTGCCTCCGGAGATCTGCCTACTGTCACAGGTGTTTCCTCACGCTCATACATCAAGACGCCTGTGCCTGCGCCTTCGTTCAATACCGGTCCGGGGCGTTGCCGCGCCCGTGCGCACCTAACGGCAGGGTGCGGGCGGCATGGGCTCAAGAAACAGGTATATGATCAGCGCCGTCAAGTCACCGATGTCAATCAGGCCTTCGGGGTCGCCGTCGATGTTGGCCTCCCCGGGACAGGACAGCGGACTCTTGCTGAGGAAAAGGAAGTCGATCAGGGCCGTCACGTCGCCGATATCGGTAAGGTCCTCGGCGTCCTGATCGACGTTCCCGGTGAGTCCTTCGCAGCAACCGCCCGGGTCGACCGTGGCAACGGCTGAAGGCGGCGAAAAACCGCCGGGAGCGTCAGTCGCCATGATCATGTAGCTGTATGGCTCTGTGCCGGTGGCCGTGGTGTCGACGTACGCGCTGTCGGCGCCCGGGTCGGCCAGGTCGCCGGCCGGATTGTCAATCCGGAAGAATGAACCGTTCGATGAGGCCGCCCGGCGGTAGACGTGGCAGGTCAGGCCGGCAACCCGGTCCCACGCGAGCTGGACTTGCGCCTCCCCGATTTTCACCCCGACCAGGCCGGTGGGCCGGGACGGAAATGCCACCGGCGCTAATTGTACATCCTCCTGCTGGTAGGAATTGTCCGGTATGAGCTTGCTTAGCCGGAAGAACTCCCCCCGGATCGTGTCGAAAAACAGGTAATCATAGGGCATTCCCGGCGCCTCGCTGAGGAAATTCTGGAAATCGTCATACCACTGGCCGTTCTCGTAACCGGCTCCGTCCGATATTGACAGCCGGACCTCGTCGTCAGTCTCGTTGAGGTAGCCGAAAAACACCAGGTCGGAATCTTCCGGTACCGCCTCATCGGCGTTGGTTGTCAGCCCAAAAATGGAGCCCTGTGCCGAAACGGAGGCTCCAAGCACGGTTAGCAGGAGAAAGCTGCTCAGAGCCAGCAGGAGTCGTTTTCCCGCGTCTTTCCGCGGTTTTTGCGCCTCCGGGCGCGGCGCTGCAACTCGCTTTGACTGAAGGTCTGCTGTGGACTGATTCATGCCGGGATCCGCTAATTGAGTATGTGCGGGTACACTGCCAGAAAGTACCGTCTCAATATACCCGATATACCTATCGTCGCAAGACTGATTTTTGAGCAGCCGTGGCCGGGGAAACCGGGCGGCCCGGGTTGTCCGCAAAATGGAGCTTGAATTATCCCGTCACGGGCACTACTATGGAAAAAACCCGGGCGGAGCAGCCACCTGACCGAAAGCAGAGAGGCAAAATGCATCTGGTAACAGGAGGGGCGGGATTCATCGGCAGCCACCTCGTCAAGGGACTCAACAAGCGGGGCGTCTCTGATATTCTCGTGGTTGACGATCTGACGAACGGCGGCAAGTTCAAAAACCTGAGCGATTGCCAGGTGGCCGATTACATGGATAAGGAAGAGATGCGGGTGGCGATCATGGACGGTTCGTTTTCGCTCGAACCCGAGGTCATTTTCCACCAGGGGGCCTGTACCGATACCATGGAGCGGGACGGCCGCTACATGATGGAAAACAACTTCACCTTCTCCAAGCTCCTTCTTGAGTATGCCCTGTCGCACCGAATTCCCTTCATATATGCGTCCAGCGCCGCGATCTACGGGCTGAACAGGTCGAGCGAACCCCTGCCGAAAAACGAACGACCGCTGAACGTCTACGGATATTCCAAGCTTGCTTTCGATCAATACCTTCGCCGCCGTCTGGATGACTCTGCGGCTACAGTTGCGGGACTTCGCTATTTCAACGTGTACGGACCGCGTGAGACCGAGAAGGGTAAAATGGCTTCCATGGTCTACCAGTTGTACCGACAGATTCGCGACACCGGCGAGGCGAGGCTGTTTGAGGGCACCGACGGGTTTGCCAACGGACAGCAGAGGCGTGATTTCATCTACGTCGAGGATCTCGTCCGCATAAACCTGTTCTTTGCCTCGAAAAGCGGATTCAGGGGGATAGTCAACGTGGGGACGGGCGAAAGCCGCAGTTTCAACGACGTGGCAAACGCACTGGTTACGCTTCTTAAGAAGGGGGCGGTCAAATATATACCTTTTGACCGAGAACTCGAAGGCAAGTACCAGAGCTTCACGGAGGCTGACCTGACCGCTTTACGCAAGGCGGGGTACGGTGAGCCGTTTACGCCGCTTGAAGAAGGTATTGCCCAATCTGTGGAATGGTGGGGCCGGTAACGCTCCATCCTCACTGTCCGTCACGTTCCGGCTGATGACAGCCTGACTCGTTCCAGCGCATCGTCGAGCCGTGGTCCGAGATTTTTCCAGCAGTACGGTGACACGGCCTTCAGCCCTCGCTGCGGATCGTCTCCCCATAGTTGACCCGAGTCCGCGAGACTCAGCAGGTGCGTGAGTTTTCTTACCAGGTCCTCGAGGCTTCCGTCGTAGAAGAAATCATCGGAGTTTTCGACGCGGTCGGGGCTGAGAATTTCCGGGTAGGCCAGGCGCCGGGGGAGGAGGGGATAGGCACCGGCCGCGATCGCTTCGACCACGCTGACACCGAAGAACTCATGGGCGGCGGTCGAGACGACGACGTCCGCTTCCAGGAGTGCGCGTTCATAATCCACGCGGCTTTCTTGATAACCCCAGCAGCGGACCCGTTCGCCGAGCCACGCTCTGGCTTCCGCGAAGACCTCCGGTACGCTTGAAAACTGTTCACCGACCACGCTCACCTGGAAGCCGACGCCACGGTTCATAAGTATCCGAAGGGCGCCAAAGAACATCTCCGGGTTCTTGTCGTGCTCCCACCGGGCGGCCCAGAGAAGGCGCGGCGGGCCGGCGGCGCGCCCGGGGTCTCGCTGCGGCATCTCGCGAATTCCCTGCGGCTGGATTCGGGATTTGGCCCGGATGCCGTCAATCCTGTCGGTCAATTGGTGGTCCGGCATCTGCTTCAGACAGCCCGTCAGCGCGCCCAGGAATGAATCCCGGTGGAAGGCCGAGTTGAACCAGACCTCGGTCGCGGCCAGCGCCGTCGTGAAATTCGTCAGGGCGAAATGAACGTCCCGCTCCTCTTGACGGCGAACCGGGTAGGTCAGCTGGTTCTCGTGAAAATACGCTATCGCCGGGAGTGCCGACACCCTCCGGCCGACCAGGCCCCTGAACTCGGCCAGGCTGAGCATGTCTGAACACCATATGATATCCCACGTTTCCCCCGCCGCCAGTAGGCGATTCACTTCCTCAGCGAGGGTGACGGGCGCATGCCGCATGCGCCATTTCCACTTGAAGGGGGGCAGAGTGAGTGTTGTCCACCCATGGTGACTGATCGCCGACCAACCCTCGAGAAAAGCTCGGTGACTGCCGCCAAAGTATGGTTCGAGTGCCAATATTCTCATCATGCCGTCCGATCCGTCAAAATTACTCGGCGGCCCACTTCCTGTCAACGTGCGACTCGACTATCGAGTGCCTTCCTGTTTACAGGCGGGACGATTTCTGGTTTATTCAGGGGGAACGTTTACGACGGACCTTGCAGGTCAACGCGGAAAGGAGCGTAATGAAGGTCGGATTTATAGGACTTGGCAAACTCGGGAGAGCTATGGTCAACCGGCTGCTCTCTCAGGGCGTAGAGTTGACGGTGTGGAATCGAACCCGGGAAAAGGCTGCCGGGCTGGCGGTGCAAGTCGCCGACACTCCGGCCGACGTCGCGTCGTCGGCCGACACGGTAGTTCTCAACCTGTTCGATTCCGATGCCGTCGGAGCGGTCCTGGAAGGTGACGGCGGGCTGCTTCGGGGCGACTGCCGGGGGAAAATCATCGTGGATACGACCACGAACCATTTTGAGGCGGTTCCGGCGTTTTACGAGAGCTGCACGGCGGCGGAAGCAACGTACTTGGAGGCGCCGGTTCTCGGGAGCGTGGTACCGGCCGCGCAGGGGAAACTGACGATACTGGTGAGCGGTTCACCGTCCGGCTTTGAGCGCAGCCGGTCTTTGCTCGAACGCCTGGGCAGTCGAATCTTCTTTCTGGAAAAGCCGACCATGGCCACCCGTATGAAGCTGGTCAACAATCTTGCCCTGGGGTCGTTCATGGTGACGATTGCCGAAGCGCTGGTGGTCGGCGAATCGCTCGGGCTTTCACGGGAGGAAGTGCTGGACATCCTGGCCGCGGGCGGCGGCAATTCCGGTGTGCTCAGGGCCAAAAGGAGCAAACTGATCGACGCCGACTTCTCGCCCCAGTTCGCTGTGGAGGCCATCTACAAAGACCTGGGCTGCCTGCAGGATCTTGCGCGGGACCAGGCCAAACCCTTGTTCATGGGGAGCATGGCCAGGGGGATTTTCGGCCTGGCGCGGGCCAGGGGAATGGCCGAACTGGATTTCTCCGCAGTGCACCGGGTCCTCAGCGAGTCATAGCAAATGCGGCCGGGGCATCACCACCCCGGCCGCGCCGTTTCCACTACCGGATCGATCTACGGCTTCTTGTCTTTGCCCCTGGATTCTTTGGTCTTCCCCTTAGATGCTTTGCGATCACCTTCGGAGCCCTTATCGGCGGCGAACTGCTTCTTACGCTGCTTGTCCTTGCGAGCCTTGACTTCCGTGTTAATGGCCACGAAGTTCTTGCCCTGTTGTCTAATCTTGATAACTTCGTCGGGTGAGTAGCCGTGACGTTCCGAAATGAATCGGAGGTTCACTAGGTTGATGACGTCAGCGTCGGCCAGCCGTATTTCACCCCATTTATTCCGGGCCCGTTTTCGAAAATGCCCGTATGCTTTCCCGTACGGCGGGCCGGGATCCACCGATACCGGAACGTAGAAGATCTCAGCGCTGAGGCCGAAGTGCAGCGTTATGGCCATCCACGACTTGTCCTTCAGGCGAAGGTCAATGATCACCCCGGGGGCTACGCCGGCACGTTTCGCGAGGAAAAAGACTACCGGCAATTCCTCGTCCGGGATATTCCGCTCCCGTACGATCAGTACCTGCTTCTGAGGCACCTGGTAGTGATCGCCGATGGCCAGGTAGAATCCCTTGATACCATCGTCGCCGATAGAGACCCCGACGTCGACATCGGCCCGGCTGCGCGTGGCCGAGAAGCCGAGGCTGAGGATAGATAGTGCAGCGAAAATGAAGATCTTACGCATTGGAATCCTCCCGCGAATTGATCGCGTTTGCGAATTCAGTGATCCGGGGCGTTTCTCAGGAAACTACATGTACCGTATATCGGCGCGAAGGGAGACGTAATTGAGGAAACGGGTCAGGCAGTGGACGGGAGAACGTCGGCCGGTCTGCCGTGTCGGCAGACCGGCCTTCAGTGCTTACTTTAAGCGCGGCGACGCGTTTGCGGTTACCGCTTTACGGTTACTGTGACGGCCGGCGCGCCTGGCCGGTATACGGCGGGCAGGCAACAGGCAACTCGTTCGAAATAAACAGGTAGCCGATCAACCGGGTAAGATCGCCGATGTCGATGGTGGCCGCCTCGTCGCCGTCGGTGTTGGCCTCGGCGTCACAACAGAGCGAAGCCTGGGATATGAACAGGTAGTCAATCAACGACGTCAGATCCCCGATGTCGACAATGTCATCTGGATCACAGTCAACGTTACCCGTGAGAGCGACGCAACAGCAGGAATCGCCAAACCCGTCGCCGTTGGAATCCTCCTGGCCCGGGTTATAGACGAAGATGCAATTATCGCAACTGTCGGGCACGGAGTCCGAATCGACGTTAAGGTGATCGTCAAAGCCCGGGCATACATCGCACGAATCGCCGAACCCGTCGCCGTCGGTATCCTCCTGGCCGGGATTGTAGGCAGCGATACAATTGTCGCAGACGTTGCCCACCGAGTCGCTGTCCTGGTCAGCCTGGTCGGCGTTGGCGCTGTCGGGGCAGTTGTCCAACTGATTGGGAATCCCGTCACCGTCAGCGTCGCCGTATGGGTTGTGCACGTAGGCATACAGATTGTCTCCGATAATGGAGTCGACCCTGACCACGATTCCGCTCGGCCCCTCGTAGCCGTCGCTGGAAGGGTACGTCGTCGGGCTGAATAACTCCTGCCCCGGCACATCGTCGGAGAACGGTGCCTGTAAACGCGTTTCGTACGGGTACCACCACCGGGCGCTGTCGGTCACGAATCCCTCCGGATTGCTCCAGGCGTCCTGCGTCGGGTTATAGCCGGCATCCTCCACGGCCACGGTGTAGTGAGGGTAGTCGGGTGTTCCCGCGTTCACGTTGCCGTACTCCGTGAGCGAATCGTGGACGTGGGTAATCAGCAGGCCCCTGTCCAGGATCTCCGCTCCGTAGGCCAGATGCGGCCAGAAGAAAACGCTGAAGTCGGAATTGCGCTTGTCGAACGACGCGGCAGAATACGGATTTCGATACTCCAGAAGAAAGTACTCGCCCTCGGCCTCGTTGATCGGGAGTTTGAAAAGCGAGTTCTCGCTCACCGTTTCAATGTTGGGAATAACCAGGTTCTCGTAGGTGCCCGCCAGGGTAACGGGCTCAATCCAGCCCAGTTGCTTCCGGCTCCATCCACACGGATGGGAAGGGATGGGGGAACCGAGCGAAAACACTCCGTAACCGTAGTACCCCATTATGCACCAGTCCACCAGCGGGTGGTCATTGGCATCGTCAGGCGTGCTGTACGTCTCCGTGTTCATTTTTTCATCGTAATCGTACAGGTCGGGTAATCCGAGGTTGTGTGTCAGTTCATGGCAGAAGACCCGGATTCTGTTCAGGGTGTCCAGGCCCAGAAACTCGGTGGGATTTGCGGGATTATGCAGCGGCAACAACTCCGGACAGGTGTTCCAGCGCGGGATATGTTCGCCGTCAAAAGGTCCCGGGCCGGTGCCGAGCGGGTAAATATAGGCGTAGGACCAGATATCATACGGGTCCTGCGTATCCTCCATCCCCGTACCGGCACGGAAGAACATGAGAGCATCCACGTTGCCGTCCTGGTCGGCGTCGTAATCAGTGAAATTGATCATCATGTCGATGTCGGGCAGCAGCGCCTCAAAGTCATACCAGCCGCTGCCGTCGTAGTACCCGGCCGGGTACCAGTCAAGGACGTCGCCGACGACCGTCATCTGTCCGTAAGACACTTCGTGGTAGTAGTCCGCGACCGAGCCCCCGGGATACACGCCGCGCGAGAAGAAAAGGCTGTCCAGTGTTTCCCGGGAGTAGGTTCCCGGGCGGTTTGACCATTCTGTCGGAATAACCAGCAGTTTGAGCGTGTCACCGGTGAAGCGGTATTGAGAGATTGCCTGCAGTTCCTCGTCGGTCAGCATGCTCGGGGGCAATCTCCCCACCTTCTGCTCGAGTACGTCCTGCGGGACGTCATAGATTACGCCTCGTGACAGGTCAATTGCTTCTGTTACGGTCGCGACGATCACCAGGAACATGGCAACCGTGAGACCCTGCTTTACCAGTGACATTTTTCCTCCGTCCAGTCGGTCACGACAGCTCAACTACGGGCACGCGGCCGGTGGCTCAGAGGTGATGAACAGGAAGTCGATAAGCGCCGTCAGGTCACCTATGTCGACAACTTTGGCCTCGTCGCCGTCCGTGTTGGCCGCGTTGGGACAACAGAGCGGTTCGGACGTGATAAAGAGATAATCGATCATCGCCGTGAGGTCGCCGATATCGACAACCTCGCCCCCGTCGCAGTCGACGTTGCCCGTCAGCGTAAGGCAGCAGCAGGCGTCGCCGACGTCGTCTGAGTTGGCGTCCGCCTGGTCGGGATTGTATACGTACGGACAATTATCCGTTTCATCCGGTACGCCGTCGCTATCGCCGTCCGGTACCGGAGTTCCGCATTCGAAATACGTCACCCTGACGGCATCGACCGCGGCCTCGACCTGTGAATCGTTCCCTAAATCCGAAGCTTCGAACCGGAACTGCACGCCCGCCGTCGGCGACACGACGTCGCTGACTCGGAACCCGTGTTCGTACCAACCGCCCGACGCCTGCACCACCGGCCCCACTGTCTCGGCCACGGTCCAGGTCGCCCCGCTGTCGTTCGAGACGTAAACCTTGAAGTAGTCACTGCTGGGGGCCGGGCCGTTGTTGTTGGAATACCAACTGACATAGGCAATCCTGCCGTCGCCGTCCGAGATATCGAATATCGGGGAATCGAGCCAGGTGACACCGCCGTCAACGTCCGAGTCGAACAAGCCGTTTCCGGTGACGTAGCACTGTCCCGAACCGTCGAAGTCGGTCGGGGGATCCCCCTCCATGGCGTCCACGGGGTCAGCCCGCTCCCAGTGGCCGGCCGTGGCATCACCGGATACGGTCCAGCCGTGGTCCGTTTCGAAGTCGTCTTCCAAAGCCGTCGTCACCAGGATAGCTCCGTAGGCGCTGTATGCCTCGCCCGGAGCGGGATTGTAATAGGTTCCGGCGGTAACTTCGTCGGCGCTGAAATAGAACGTGCACCAGCTGTCGCAGTCTATCGCGGGCAGCGTGGCGATGTAATGGTTGTCCGAGGTTTCGGTCATGGTTACGGTCGTATAGTCGCCGCCGTCAACGGCGTAATGAAGTCGCGCCGAACCCGGCACCGGCTCGCCCAGCCAGCCGCTGTCGATCACCACTGGGAACGATGTCTCCTCGCCCGGCGTGAGCAGTGCCGGAAGGCCCTCAGGGTATTGGAAGGAAACGGCTCGCGGCGAACCGGTGGCGTTCACCACGTAGGCGGTGGCCAGCGAAGCCTGCGTGAGCTTGGTCATGTAATCGTAGCTCATGTACGTCGTGCTGTCATGGGGCGAGTGGTAGACGTTGGAAAACTCCCATTCGATAATGAACGTGACGGGATAGCCGTACGACTGGAACGGCCAGTGGTCGGAGTACTGCGACGTACCGGACAGATGCCCGTATACATTAACGAGAGAATCGGCCAGCGACCGCCACAACACCGGGTACGTCTGATCCAAGCCGTGGTAAATCGTTGCCTCGTTCGTGTTTTCGTAGTGGGCGATCATATCCAGGTTGAGCATGAACCTGATGCTGTCCTCGCGGGCGTACGCCTCCTCCACGTAGTGCCAGGCTCCGTACAGACCGAATTCCTCGGCGTCCCACAGGGCAAAGACAATTGTCATCTCGGTCTCGATGTCCTTGAGGATACGGGCTATCTCCAGGACCGCGGCCGTGCCCGAACCATTGTCGTTCGCCGCCGGCGAATTATACACGCCGTCATAGTGGGCGCCGATGATGACGTGCTCACCGGGAAATCGCGTGCCTACCTTGTACGCAAGAACGTTCTGGCACTGCTTCCAATCGCCCCACAGGTCGCCCCAAAAATTGTCAATGACGACCGAATCATAGCCGAACGAGGCAAACTTGCCCGCAAGCCAGTCACGGGAAGCGTAGCTGGAGTCCGTACCGGACAATCTCCGGTAGAACGCCTGCAGGCGCTCCGTATACGATTCCAGCGAGTCCCTGTTGATCAGGGAGATGAGATCCTCGAGATCGATATCCTGGTACGGTGCCAGTTCGACCGACGGTGCCGGCTCCTGGTAAAAGATTCTCGGGGCGTGGGAGCCTACCGAAAAGAGTTCAGGCGGTTCGGAGCGGGCGGCAAGCTCATCGTAGTCGATGCGGAACAGACGGATTCCTGCCTCTTCGAATGCCAGAGTATACTTGCCTACGTTCTCGCGGTCACGGCGGCCGTCCAGGGCAAGATCGCGCCTTTCGACGCTGCCCGCTATCAGTTCGACTTCCAGGCCGGCGGTCTGCAGGGGGGCCACGGCGTCCTCATCCGCGATAACCAGGTAGCCGTCGGCCAGGCGGACAATCGGGTCGGTCCCGGCGGCCAGGAGCCGGTCGGCATCGGTGGAGCTTTGAACTGTGACTCTGTACAGATCACCCGCCAGGGCTGTGCCGCCGAGCAGCAGGCCAAAAATCAAGGCGGTGGTTGTCTTTCGAAACATCGGCGAGTCCTTTCCTCCGCGGGACACAGGGTTGTTTGCTGATATCAGCCACAGGCGAGAATAGTCACCGTGAGGGCTTCATCAGGGTGGTGGGTGCCGGCAAGTAAGTCATCGACCCCCAGGCTACCTCCAATATAGCGCCATCTTGCGCTTTGTCAATGAGTTTGACCGCCGGGCTATACTTATAGACGACACCGTCAGCGCAGGCGTGCATGCTTTTTGAGAGGCTCGGAGAAACGAGCACCGGTCCGGGAGTTCAATCGCAGCACCTGCGCCCTGGCTAGCGAACTGTCGGCGACAGGTCAATAGCTTCCGTTATAGACGCGACGATCACCAGGAACGTGGCAACCGTGAGACCCTGCTTTAGCGGTGACATTTTACCACGCTCCAGCCGCTCCGGACAGCGCAATTACGGGCACGCGGCCGGTGGCTCAGATGTGATGAACAGGAAGTCGATAAGCGCCGTCAGGTCGCCAATGTCAACAACTTTCGCCTCGTCGCCGTCCGCGTTGGCCGCGTTGGGACAACAGAGCGAAGCCTGGGATATAAACAGGTAGTCAATCAACGACGTCAGATCCCCGATGTCGACAATGTCATCGGGATCACAGTCAACGTTACCGGTGAGAGCGATGCAGCAGCAGGAATCGCCAAACCCGTCGCCGTTGGAGTCCCCCTGGCCCGGGTTATAGACGAAGATGCAATTATCGCAACTGTCGGGCACGGAGTCCGAATCCACGTCCAGGTGGTCGTCAAAGCCCGGGCATACATCGCACGAATCGCCGATCCCGTCGCCGTCGGTATCCACCTGGTCGGGGTTGTACGTAGCGATACAATTGTCACACACATTGCCCACCGAGTCAGTGTCCTGGTTAGCCTGGTCGGGATTGTATGCGTATGGACAATTATCCGTTTCATCCGCTATGCCGTCGTTGTCGGCGTCCGGCGCCGCGGCTCCGCATTCGAAATAGGTCACCCTGACGGCATCGACCGCGGCTTCAATCTGTGAATCGGTCCCGAAATCCGAAGCTTCGAACCGGAACTGCACGCCTGCCGTCGGCGGCACGACGTCGCTGACCCGGAACCCGTGCTCGTACCAGCCGCCTGATGACTGCACCACCGGCCCCACCGTCTCGGCCACGGTCCAGGTCGCGCCGCTGTCGTTCGAGACGTACACCTTAAAGTAGTCGTTGCTGGGGGCCGGGCCGCTACTGCTGGAGGAATACCAGCGGGCATACGCAATCCTGGCGTCGCCGTCCGAGAAATCGAATATCGGGGAATCGAGCCAGGTGGCACCGCCGTCGACGTCCGAGCCGAAAAAGCCGTTTCCGGTGACATAGCACTGTCCCGAGCCGTCGAAATCGGTCGAGGGATCCCCCTCCATGGCGTCCACCGGATCGCCCCGCTCCCAATGGCCGGCCGTGGCGTTGCCCGATACGGTCCAGCCGTGGTCCGTTTCGAAGTCGTCTTCCAAAGCCGTAGTCACCAGGATCGCTCCGTAGGCGCTGTATGCCTCGCCCGGTGCGGGATTGTAATAAGTGCCGGCGGTGACTTCGTCGGCGCTGAAATAGAACGTGCGCCAACTGTCGCAGTCAATCGCGGGCAGGGTGGCGATGTAGTGGTTGTCCGACGTTTCGGTCATGGTTACGGTCGTGTAGTCGCTGCCGTCAACGGCGTAATGAAGTCGCGCCGAGCCCGGCACCGGCTCGCCCAGCCAGCCGCTGTCGATCACCACCGGGAACGACGTCTCCTCGCCCGGTGTCTGCAGCGCCGGCAAGCCTTCGGGGTAATGGAAAGAAACGGCCTGCGGCGAACCGGTGGTGGTCGCCACGTAGGCGGTGGCCAGCGAAGCCTGCGTGAGCTTGGTCATGTAATCGAAGCTCATGTACGTGGTGCTGTCCTGCGGCGAGTGGTAGACGTTGGATAACTCCCATTCGATAATGAACGTGACGGGATAGCCGTATGACTGGAACGCCCAGTGATCGGAGCCCCATGAAGTACCGGACAGATGCCCGTATACATTAACGAGAGAATCGGCCAGCGACCGCCACAACACCGGGTACGTCTGATCCGAGCCGTGGTAAATCGTTGCCTCGTTCGTGTTTTCCCAGTGCGCGATCATGTCCAGGTTGAACATGACCATGATGCTGTCCTGCCGGGCGTACGCCTCATCCACGTAATGAAAGGATCCGTACAGTCCGGCTTCCTCGGCGTCAAACAGGGCAAAGACAATTGTCATTTCGGTCTCGATGTCCTTGAGGATACGGGCCATCTCCAGGACCGCGGCCGTGCCTGACCCGTTGTCATCAGCCCCCGGAGACGTCGACCCGGCGTCACGGTGGGCGCCGATGATGACGTGCTCGCCGGGAAACCGCGTGCCTGTCTTGTACGCCAGAACGTTCTGGCACGACTTCCAGTCGCCCCATAGGCTCGCCCAAAAACTATCGATGACGACCGAATCATAGCCGAACAATGTGAATTTGTCCGCAAGCCAGTCACGGGAAACGTAGTTGGAGTCCGTACCGGCCGTTCTCCGGTAGAACGCCTGCAGGCGTTCGGTATACGATTCCAGCGAGTCCCGGTTAACCAGGGAGATGAGATACTCGAGATCGATATCCTGATACGGCGCCAGTTCGACCGGTGGTGCCGGCTCCTGGTAGAAGATTCTCGGGGCGTGAGAGCCCAGCGCAAAGAGTTCAGGCGGTTCGGAGCGGGCGGCAAGCTCATCGTAGTCTATGCGAAACAGCCGCACGCCTTCCTCCTCGAATACTAGAGTATACTTGCCCACGTTCTCGCGGTCACGGCGGCCGTCCAGGGCAAGATCGCGTCTTTCCACGCTGCCCGCTATCAGTTCGGTTTTCAAGCCGGCGGTCTGCAGGCGGGCCACGGCGGCCTCCTCCGCGATGACTAAGTAACCGTCTTCCAGGCGGACAATCGGGTCGGCTTCAGCGGCCAGGAGCCGGTCGGCATCGATGGTGCTTTCAACGGTGACTCTGTACAAGTCCCCCGCCAGGGCAGTGCTGCCGAGCAGCAGGCCAAGAATTAAGGCAGTGATTATCGTACGAAACATGGGCGAGTCCTTTCCTCCGTGGGACACAGGGTTGTTTGCTGACAGCAGCCACAGGCGAGGGTAGTCACCGTGAGGGCTTCATCAGGGTGGTGGGTGCCGGCAAGTAAGTCATTGACCCCCAGGCTACTTCCAATATAGGGCCATCTCGCCTTTTGTCAAAGACTTCACCACCAAGTCATATATTGTATAGACGATGCAATCAGCAAAAACATACAGCATAATCATACATGCTCCTTGAGAAATTCGAAGAAGCGAGCACCGGTCCCGGGTTTCAATCGCAGCACCTGCGTTTTATGAAGCCAACCGCCCCGGCCCGTTCGAAAACGGACACCCGGGAAGCTGTTGCGCGCGGTCGGGCTTTCAGGCTAAAAAGCCCGGGACATCTGACCTCCGGACGCTATATTGGACTTTTCGCGGCCCGACGGCCTGCTCTGAGAATACAGACATGCGTCGCTCAATACGTGTATCGAGAGCAACCGTAGGGCAGAACCCTTTAGCGGTTCTGCCATCTCTTTTGATACGCCAGCGCGGCAGAACCACAGGGGTTCTGCCCTACGTTGGCTGATAACGAAGACATGTATGAACGGGTACGTATAACCGAACCGCAGCCTGAGTAGGAAAACATATGTCGACCTTCGTCACTCACCTGGAAAGCGCCCTTGATGGCACCCGCCTGCCGGCCGGGACAATTCAGACCGTCCACCGTGACCGCCCGCTCTGGGTCCGCTATGATCTGGAGCAGGTCGGCCGGGCGGTCAGCAAAGACGAACTCGAGACGCGCCCGCCCACAATGTGGCGGTACCGTGAACTGTTGCCGACCGGCGATGACGTGGTTTCCCTGGGCGAAGGGATGACGCCGCTTTTGCCCTGCCCGCGTCTCGGCGAGCGGTTCGGCCTGTCGGACCTCTGGATCAAGGACGAGTCGTTGTTGCCCACCGGAAGTTTCAAGAGTCGCGGTCTGGCCGTCGCCGTCAACATGGCGCGACAGTTCGGGATCAAACGACTGGCCATCCCCACCGCCGGAAACGCCGGCGCCGCCATGGCCGCCTATGCCGCGCGCGCCGGTATGGAGGCGTTCGTCTTCATGCCCAACGACACCCCCGCCGTCAACCGGTACGAATGCCTGCTTTATGGCGCGAAGACGTTCCTGGTCGATGGCCTTATCACTGACTGCGCCCGCATTGTCCGCGAAGGACGCGACGTCATGAACTGGTTCGATTTCTCCACGCTCAGGGAGCCGTACCGCATCGAAGGCAAGAAAACGATGGGCCTGGAACTGGCCGAGCAATGCGGCTGGAAACTGCCCGACGTCATCCTGTACCCGACCGGCGGCGGCACCGGCCTGATAGGCATGTCCAAGGCGTTCGATGAGCTGGCCGCCCTGGGGTGGCTCGAAAGCGACACCCGCCCACGCATGGTATCGGTGCAGTCCGACGGGTGCTGTCCGATCGTGCGGGCGTATGATAAAGGGGAGAGGTTCGCCGAACCGTGGCAGAACGCGCGAACCATCGCGACCGGCCTGCGGGTTCCGGCGGCGGTGGGAGATTTCATGATCCTCGACGCCGTGCGCGCAAGCGGCGGACGGGCGGTGGCTGTCCGGGAGGAGAGAATCCCGGAGTGGATGAACCTCGCGGCGTCCTGCGAGGGGATACCGGTCTGTCCCGAGGCCGCGGTTTGTATCGGGGCGCTGGAACGATTGGTCAGCGAGGGATGGATAGCCCCCGACGAGCGGGTGGTGATTTTCAACACCGGGGCGGCTCAAAAGTATGTCGAGGCAATCACGACCGACATCCCGCTCCTTGCCAAAGACGCGCCGGTTGACTGGGATTCACTGGCAGGTGGAAAAAGTGATTGAGAATGGAATCGGGTTATGGTACCATTTGAGTGTCGGGGAGTACGAAATGTGGCATTAGCATGGCTCGAAGCAAGCCGGGGGCAGCAACACGACGATACTGGCCAATGACCCACGCCCCCTGAAAGGTGGGAAGGGATCAGCATGACAGATTCAAATATCGACGGAACTGAGTCGCCAGTGTCTGGATTGCGCGCGGCGTCACTGAGGCTGACAGCGCGCCAGATTGTTGTAAGGGATTTCCTTGAAAAAAAAGCCCCCGGTCTTAGCGCCATGTACCACGGCGTCTTATTCGCTTTGTCGCGGCGTGATAACCCGGAGCGATTCGTTCATGCCGCTCAATCTTGTCGTGAACTGATAAGAGGGCTGAGAAGAGCTCTACCTGACGTACCGCAGGACTCGTCTCCAGCGCAGGCGATACACAAGATACGAGACCTCATCGTCTTTGAGGATGGCAACCATACGGACCAGCAAGTGCGTAACGAGGTCGCCAAACTAAAACCCTACTACGAGGCGACCCAGGTCACTCGCCGCCAAAGACATGAGGGAGTGATTGAGCACGCCAGTCAAGGTCCACCGCCGCACGATGCCGATAAGCGAAAGGCTGCCGCAGACTTACAAGGATATGAGGATTGGCTTTCCAAAATCGCTCATCACGGGCGGCAGACCACGGAGGCAGAATTCCTGCGTCGCCTGGATGCATTTGAGTCCACTCTTGAGGTTTTGGCGGCAGAGTATTTCACTGTGGATCAGCGCGTTCAGAATATGATGGAGAAAGCCGACCCAACCGAATCTGAGTTTCTGGAACTGCAACGACTTCTCTCGCTGCGCCCCCCACTTGCCGCCCACTTTTTTCGCAATCTCGCCAATCCAGATTGGCTCCCGAAGCTCAGACAGGCTGGGTACTTCAAGAGACCTGTTGACATAATCACTCACACTGGTGGAGGGGTTTCATGCCCATCTTGGCCTCAGACAACGTATCTGATCCGGTGCGCGGAGAGCAATCCGGAACTGGTGGCGACCATTCTGATGGAGGTCGAGGAAACATCGAATTCTAGAGTTCATCAGGAATTGGTAGAAGTCGCGCTCAAGCTGCCAGCATCCAAGGTTACTGACTTTGCCGAGAAAGCTGTTAGCTGGATTTATAACACTTATCACACCATCACGCTCCTACCGATCCGACTGTCTGAATTAGCCGCAAAACTAGCAGACGAGGGTGAATCAGAAATGGCATTCGAAGTCGCAGACAGAATTCTTGATGTCAGAAGCGATGAAGCTAAGTACGAAAATCAAACAGAGGAGGTAGGATCCAGCCTTTCGCCAAGTGCCGAAGCATATGTCGACGATTGGGATTACGAGAAGATGATCACAGTACTGGAGCGGCACTTGTCGAAGAAAGCCGCTTTGAAGTTCATTCGCGTTCTTTGCTACAAGCTCGCAAAGGCAATTAGATTAGAGAGCAAATACAGGAAGAATGAAGAAGAAGCAACTGATACAGATTACACATACATATCTAGACCGGCAATAGAAGACCACGAGCAAAATTTCCGAGCTGATAGCACTAAAGACTACCTGATAGATCACATCAGGGATTCGTGTGTCACCGCGATCCGAAGCGGCAAGGAGATCACAGCAGTTATCGATGTGCTAAGAGCATACAAGTATCCGGTGTTCCGTAGGATTGAGTTATATCTGCTGACAGAATTCCCCGACGAAGGCATGGAGCACATTGGCCGATGGTTATCTGAGGTCAAGAATTTTGATCACGAACACATATATCACGAGTTCCGAAGGCTCCTGCAAAGGGCCTTCGGATCAGTGCCGCCGGGTGTCCAGAAGCACTACTTGGAGTGGGTAGAAAACGGCCCAGATGTCTGCTCGTACAAGATGAGAATGAAGGAGCGGTATGGTAATGAACCAAATGACGACCAGGTTCGATCATATCTTGCCCGGTGGAGGTTGACCAAGTACAAACCCATAAAGGAGTATTTAGATGACAAACGCCGCCGCGTTCATGAAGGTCTATCCGAATTGGAGAAACCCGATGAGGGAGCGGAATTCCCGTTGTACATGACTAGTTGGGTTGGCCCCACGAGTCCAAAAGACGCCAAGCAACTGAGTGACATGGCGGTCGGTGAGGTTATCGTGTTCTTGCAGAGTTGGCGGGCATCTGGAGGATATCGCGCCTCCTCGCCGGAAGGTTTGGGCCGGTTTCTCAGAGATGACGTCAGGTCACGAGCCATGGAGTATGCCGAAATCGCCGGTACAATTCAACCAGGTTTTCTCAGGCCTGTATACTTGTACTACTTGTTTTCAGGCTTGGAAGACGCCACAAAGGATGCTAGGCAACTGAATTGGTCCGAGGTACTTCTCTTAGCCGACCGGATAGTGTTTGCCAATAATCTGCCGGAACCAGATCAATCAGCCGGCGAGTTTGAAACTGGCTGGGAGGGCGTACGGAAAGCCATAGCAAGTCTGTTTTCGCAGGCGCTGGGGGATATCAATGTAATAGCATCCAGATTTCGAGACGCTATATGGAAGCTTATTGAAAAACTCACACATGAAGGCGAGCCCACGAGTTTCTATGAAGAGCAGTATGGCGGTTCTAATCTCAGCCCGGTTGATATGTCTATTAATACCGTGCGCGGTCAGGCGGCTCACGCTCTGTTTCAGTATCTACTTTGGGTTGACCGGAATGCAAATGAAGGGGTTGAATCTAATGAGCAGAAACACAATATCCCTGAGGAGGCGCTTCCGATCTTGGAACGCTTCCTGGATACAAGCCAGGAAGCTACTCTGACAATCCGCTCAGTACTCGCGTGGTACGTTCAGTGCCTCGCCGGTCTTGATCTGGAATGGACGCGAGAGCATCTGGACAAGCTGATTCCGGCAGAAAAGGAACTGCTACGATATCGTAACGCCGCTTTTGAAGGTTATTTCTCCTTCAACAAACCCAATGGCTATCTGTTTAAGAACTTAAGGGATTTCTTCATGGAAGCGTTCATATGGGCGAACGAGAACGGTTGGCATGATGAATTCCACAGGGCAAAGGAGAACTTTGTTGCCCATGCGGCGGTTTATTATTGGTGGGGCATTGATCCGCTCACCGGCCACGATTGCCTTATAAAAAGGGTATTTGCAGAAGGGCAGCTAAAGCTACGAGCTCATGCTCTTGAGCATATTGGTCGCTCGCTAGAGACACTTTTGCCGATAGCTGAGGATGGTCCGCAGGCGCTGGAAAGGCTTCAAAGACTACTCGAATGGCGCCTCACCGAACTTGCTAAGTCTTCGGTGTGCGACGAAGAGAGGACTGAAGAATTAAAGGAGTTTGGGTGGTGGTTTACCTATGCACAGATGGACGAAAGCTGGCTTCTTGATAAGTTGGTTGAAATTCTCAACGTCACACGTGGCCAGATTGAATGGGCACACAAGGTATTAGAACGACTAATCTCATTTGTTCCGACCAGCCCAATAAAGGTTGCTGAGTGCGTCAATGCCATTGTGCAGGGCGATCCTTCTCCTTGGAATATCGACTATTGGACGGCACACCTCGACAACTTGTTCAAGGCAATAAGAGAATCACAGGACCAAGATGCGTGGTACATATGCCGGGGTACGATAAACTACCTGGGGGATAGGGGCTTTCGTTCATTCGGGAGCCTACTTTAGACCACTCTGGCAGAACCACAGGGGTTCTGCCCTACGTTCACTTTCCCTCAAGCTCCTGTATCATCTCGGCGGCATGCGCGTCGTCAGGACGCAACTCGAGAAATTTCCTGAAATTCTTCAGGGCAAGTTGTTTGTTCCCCATCGCCTTGTAAGCTTCGCCAAGATAGTTGTAACAGGTGGCGGCGTACTTCCCCTCGGGATACTCGCTGAGTGTCAGATCGTAGAACCTGATCGCCTCCGGCAGTCTGTCGTTGGCGTGCAACTTGTATGCGACGATGAGCAGTTGCGTTTCGCCCACCTCGTACTCATCGGCGTGGTTGTTCTTCAAATCGAGAAGGAGTTCGACGGCCGCATCCGTGCCGTTGTCCCTGAGCGCGTAGTACACCGGCTCGAAAACCGACTTGCGGGCTTCTTTGCCGGCTCTCTGCAAGCCCTTGACCAGGGCTCCAATCCAGTAGTCGGCCGGCGTATAGGGGCCTTCAAATGACTTGAAGTCCTTCAGGACGTCTTCCTTCTGCATGGTGGCGCCGTCCTTGCCCTCGGCGAGCCCGGCGCGGACAATCTCGGTGGTTTTGACCAGCATATCGTGAAAGGCCTTGAGATCGTCCATTGAGCAGTTTTCACTGTGACCGGGGACGATCAGGACGTCTTCGGGCAGCATGTCGATAACGCGCTTGGCGATTTCCGGATACTTCAGGATATCGCCGCTGACACCGTCCACGGAAGGAAAGTGAGAGCCGTTGGACACGGCGCCGACACAGACAACCTTTGACTGTGTGAACCAGGCGATTATGTCGTTGTCGGAGTGGCTTCCGGGGACGGCGACCAGCTTGATTTCCTCCCCGTTGAAGTACAGGGACAGCGAATCGGTAAAAGTAATCTCAGGCAGCACATAGTCGGGGAACTCGTCAAAGATGTAGGAGCCGCTCCGCAGCCTGGTTCTCACCTGCGGATGGCCGATGACAACGGGGCCTTTCCCGAACGCGAGAAGTCCCGCCACGTGCTCAACGTGCTGGTGGGTGACTACGATGATATCAGGCGGGCCGTCGTATAGCGTCTTCAGGGTGGCCTTGAAGTCCTCGCCCGCTTCCTTGTCCCCGGCGTCGACCAGCAGCATGCCGTCATCGCCGATGGATGCCACGACCTTCACGGGGTATCCGTCCGCGTAGTAGCTTACTTCGTAAATGTGGTCAGCCAGTGGGGTGACGTTCATGGGGTGTTCTTCCTGCGCCCATGCCGGTATTGCCTGGGCGAAAAAGAAAGTTGTCAGCACTGTTTTCAGCAGGCGTTTCATGGTTGCTCTCCATGTTACGTACGGCTTGCCGCGTACGCGGTGGATGTTCTCCAACCGGCCCCCTGCCTCCTGTCCGCTCTGCTTTGCGGGCAGGCCGGTCGGTTTCTTCCCCTTGCCTGCGTCAACGAAAGCTGACACCACAGGATACGTTGATTGCTCCTGGATGTTCCCCCGAATGACGGCGCAGTATACTATGCACTCGCCACGGTGTCAAGGAATCCCGGTGTCAGTCCACCATGATTCCCCGGTTGCGCAAAGTGGTTGGCTCCCGGCCGCAAACGCCGGGGATACATCCCGCGTTCATTGCGGCTCGTGGCCCGGCGGATGGTACTTCCTGAACCAGCGGAATCCGAATTCATTCATGAGTTCAAGATACGCGTCGTTGTCCGCCGGCATTTGGTCAGCGCGGTAGTGCAACCCGAAATACCGCTGGACCGCGTTTATGTATCCGTTTTCCCTGATCTTGTCGAGGCACGTCTTGGCGAAGTCTTCACCGTGCACCTCCCGGCACACCTTCTCAATGGTCGTCAGGCGCTGGTCGGTAATCTCGATCTTCAACTCGGGATACTTCTCGTCGAACGCTTTCACCAGATCGCGGTCCGGGATTTCACGGTACTTGTCCTTATGGACGATGACGTCGACCGGCAGTTTCCGGCGCCGTGAGGGTTTCGCCTTGGGATAGCCCAGGGAAAGCAGCACAACCGGAAAGACGCCGTCGGGCAGTTCGAACATGTCGCGCAGTTGGCGAAAACACTCCAGGACGGTGCCGACGTACACCGACCCCAGGCCGAGCGCGTCGGCGGCCGTGCAGATATTCTGTGCTGCAATGATCGTGTCCTGAAACGATATCCAGAAGTGACGGAACGAAGCGGTGGCGTTAAACGGGGCGAGTTCGAGCTGCGCCCAGCGTTGCAGACGGTGCCAGTCAAGGCAGAACAACAGATCAACCGGGGCCGTGGCGATGAACGGCTGGTTTCCGCACAATTCGGCCAGCGTCTCTTTGACCGCCTTATCCTCAATCCGGATGATCGAAAACGGCTGCAGGTTGCCGCCGGTGGCTGCGCGCGTGCCGGCCTCGAGCACGAGGCCAAGCACCTCGGGCGGGATCTTCCTGTCCGCGAAACTCCGGCAACTGGCCCGTTCCAGGAGCAGCCTGACGGTTTCGTTCGGATATTCTGTCTCTGAATGTTCGGCCATGCCGTGATGCGAGGGCGTTTTGTCATCGTTCATTGACGTGACTCCTGTGTGGCTGCCGGATGCGGCCGGTGTTGGACGGTAGCGACATATCATGCAAATATACGCCTGTTGCCAGCGTGGCAAAAGGAGAAGCTGATGCGGTGCGGGAGTCTCCGCGTCCTGGCGGCAGGCCGGCCGCAGAAGCGGCAGGCCTGCCGGAGAGGCTACTCTTTCGGCTTTTCGACCTGCTTTCGCGTCAGAAACATCGTGTAATCGCCCGCTTTCTTCTCGAACTCCTTGGGGCGATTGCTGTCGGGCGACGTCCGGATCTCGGCACGGCCGTCTTCGAGAACACGCACGATGCCGAAAAGAGTCGTCCATTCCGAGCCGGGTTGCCCGCACTTTTCGAGACAGAGGTCAATGCCGCACGGTTTCTGGTCTTCGTACAACAGGTACTGACCCTTCATGCCGACCCCTGTACTGTCCTTGTGCTTCTCGTTCTTCACGAAAGTGCTGTTGTCGTTGAACGTGATGTCGCCACTCGGCACGAGTTCTCGCGGCGCTATGATCCATTCACCGATAAGGAAGTCCTTGATCGTTACTTCCTCTTTGGGCGCATCTTTCTTTTCCGCCGGTTTGATCGTAGTGGTGTCAGTCGGTTTTTCCTCGTCCGCCCGCAGGATCGGAGTGATCGCAAGAATAACGATGCCGGCGAGTATAACGGCTTTTCTCATTGGTGGGTCCCTCCGCAATAAGTTCGGTACATCTGCCTACGCTGCAAAGCTATGCCGTCCGACCGTGGAGCGCAAGCTCTTGTTTGATCAACCGTAGTGTTCCGGCTGACGACCGTCCGGCATGGGGCCGCGGCCGCTCAAACGGGGTTGACCTGGCTGCTGTTCGAATGTATACTGTCGCAATCCTGGCGACGATTCTCAGATATGGTTGTCCATTTGCAGTCGCTTAGGGCAAGAGGAGCTAACGGAGATTGTGTGCGTCCCATATCGTTAAGATACTTCTTCTTACTTATCCTGGTCCTGTTGCTTTCCGTGGTTCTGGATGCCTATGAGATAGGGCATGCCCTCATAGCAGCAGTTTTGCTCGTCGTCATAGTTGCTGCCTTTATTACTGCCTTTTCTATCTTGGTAATTGATTTTAAACGCAAGACTGCGAGACTCGCTGGCGCTGTTGGCATTGGAGCCACCCTCCTATGGTTGGGCATGATCGACACTGCACTCAGCCTAGGCGCGCTTGCGGGAATCGTAGCTGCGCTTGCATTGATCAAGTTCTTCAGCAGAGAGACCGTCCGCAGTATCGGACTCCTCCTTTTGGCTCTGGTCGTATTATATAGCGGTTCCCGGTACATGTTTGCAACATTATTCAAACCGGACTTTGAAGTGGTCGAGTATAGTGCAGTTGTGAAGGATTCGTTCGATGAAGGTTCTTTCCTGCTCACCGAGACATTCACTTTCAAGCAAAAGTCCAGCCACGACATTGCCTTGAGTGGTATAATCAGCGGCGATGAACTGCATCGACTCATCGGTGGAGAACTACATGCTGTGAAGTTCCCCTGCACGATCGCTCCATCCGTTGAGTACACATTCGTGTCTACTCGCACGGTGACCGCGAACAAAGCGGGTTTCTTACTCAAGAGATGCGAATTCCGACCTCTCTCAGCGCGATACATATGGTCGCTGAGCGCTTCAGAAGGTGGAAGCGAAACGATATCTTCGTTATCGGACGCGCGCTATGCTACAAGGAGCAGAATCGAAGTGTGGCTACCGAGGGGTTCATTCTCTGGAGCTAATGGGAAGTCTGAAGCCATTCAATACGGGAATGTGGAAATCATCACCTGGGAATTGCCGTTCAAACTCCTGCAACGCGACATTGGCTTCGTTTACGTTGATCCGCCGTTCCACACATTTGCGTGGCTCATCAGACCATTTGCGGGTATCTCCTCACTCGGGGCGTTAATCGCGACCAGCATAGGGTTGGCAATTGCAGCACTTGGCGTCATTCCCCTTCTGGCGTTCAGAGACGTGATAAAAGAGAAAATAGTACAGGGGTTACTGTACAGGTTGCACAAGAGGCGGCAATGGGGGAAGCAAGCTGAACGTGGAAATGGGGAAAGAAAAGGTCCTCTTTCGCCCTCGGCGGAGGAGGCAGGGTCGGACGCCATCGATGATGAGAATGCGCCAGACTCATAGACGGTGTGAAATGGGCGCGACGTAAGCAGCCGCGAGCGGAGAAGGCTCCTGCTCTCTCCGCTTCTTAGTGCTCGTTGAATCCCTCAACTCCAATTGCCTCAATGAGATACGTTTGCGGATGACCCGGAGTGGCCCACAGCCGCGAGAAACCCGACAACCCTTGCCAGGGGCGTCAAGTCTCATGCGATCAGGCACTACGCGTAGTACGACCTATGAGAGCAACCGTAGGGCAGAACCCCTTGGTGGTTCTGCCGTTGCCGTGCTACAACCTGCCGAACAATCGCGCGAGAAACCGATGTACCGCGTGAATCCCCGTGACCGGCTGCGCGTACATGAGGACGCACTTGCGACTGACGGTCTGCATCCCCAATGCCGCTGCCCTGGCTGACGCGCGCGAGAAATTTTTCCACTGCTGAAACCAGAGCTGTGTTATTCCGGCCGCGTGGGCGTCCTCGACCACTCCCTCGGCAGTGATCGGTGAGACCGCCACGACCGCCGCTTTTACGTGTGGCGGCAGGTCAGTCAGCCGGGGATAGCACGTGTCGCCGTCGAATGACGTACGATTCGGCCGTACCGGGTAGACGGTGTATCCTCGTTGTTTGAGGGCCTTGTATATTGCCCCGCCGAATTTCCTGTCCGACACGCCGACCACGGCGATGTGTTTTTCGCTGAGGAATTTCTCGATTGCCTGATCCACTCTGCCTGCCTCCGTTTTGGCATAAGATAGTAAATCCGCCGCTCAAGTCAAATCCGGATAATGCAGGTCAGGTTTGAGGGCTAACGATGCTCAATTGTAGGTCGGGTTCCGGCGCGGCTCAGGCGGGGGAAGGGGAAACGGCAGGCATTTCTGAGCGGCGGGACCGGTGAGGAATTATGCCTTACCAATACTAGATCGCGGCAGCTTTTTGTTTTACATTATCCTGTAACATGTGGTAATATATCGGAATAGGGCGGTGATTTCTAGGATTTTGCCAGAAAGTGATTGCGACCTTATATGGAATCTGTAGATTTGTTGTGAGTATTTACAGTAAAGGTAACGGGCTATCCGGGTAGCCTATGTCAAAGACAGCATCAAACGAACTAGAAGGTAAGAGCGCCAAGACACGTCGAAACGGTAGAAAGGCAGTGCCCATTGTTCCGAACGGCAACAAAAGGAAGCTGATTGCTTTTGGCTGGTACGGCGGCAAGTTTTCTCACCTTGATTGGCTTCTGCCTTTGCTTCCTGAGGCGCACCATTTTTGCGAGCCGTTCGGCGGGTCAGCAGCTGTTATTCTGAATAGAAAGCCCTCGCCGGTCGAGACCTACAATGACCTGGATGGTGAAGTGGTCAACTTTTTCAGAGTACTTAGGAGCCAAAAAAGAAAACTCGTTCGCTCAATCGCCTTAACTCCATTTTCACGAGAAGAATTCGCAAAAGCCTGTGAGATAGATCCTAGGCTTAGTGACCTTGAAAAGGCTAGACGGTTTTACGTCAGAGCTAGGCAGGTTAGAACTGGACTGGCACAGACCGCAACCCTAGGAAGATGGGCCAACTGCAAGAATACTTCGAGAGCGGGCATGAGTGGTGTTATTAGCAGGTGGCTCGGAGGAGTTGAGGCCCTTCCCGAGATTGCCGTGCGACTACTTCGGGTTCAGATCGAAAACCGCCCTGCTGAGGACGTAATAAAATTATACGATTCGCCCGATACGTTATTCTACTGTGACCCCCCCTATGTTCACGGCACTCGCGGTGATAGCAATGCTTATGGTTTTGAAATGACTGACGAGGAACACAAATCCCTGGCGGCTCTACTTAACCGAGTAAAAGGCGAAGTAGCAATATCGAACTACGACTGCGAATTGATGAATCAACTATATCCGTCTTCGGCGTGGAAGAAGACCGTGGGCCCTGAAAAGACAAATCATGCCACTAAGGGGGTTCGGGTTGAAGTGTTATGGACCAACTACGACCCCAAAAGAAGACGGGAAGAGCACAAACTAACACTCTTCTAGGTGCTTATGAATCCTAATGATATATTGAATAAAGTTCTAATAAGCGCAACCAGCAATCTTAAGAAGAGAAGTGTAGCGGATCCGGCTATTGGAAAACGCTTAGAATATGTCTGCAGATGTATTTCCAACCGTGCTGGCATTAGATTGTTGATGTCTTGTCTTCTTGCAAAGATGCATAAGAAGAACGTCGATCCTCGAAAACCATATACACAAATCGGCTCCACTGATTCCTTCTCCGGGCGAACCTATGATGAACGGTACTTGACACATTTCATAAACGAAAATCAACTTCCATGTAATCCGACTACTGCTTTCTTAACCCCAGCTCTGAGAAACATTGATAGGCCACTAACGACTGATATAGAAATCGTTGGGCGTCCTAGAGAGGTCTACACTTCAACATTACAGCTCTTGCAAGATGTTCATGTTAAGAGGGTAACAGCTGAGGACCTTCTTACTGATGCGGTAAGGTTCTTGATTCAACTGCGTGACGAAAAGCAACGGCGTATGGAAGAATTGGTTCAGGAACTCAAAGAAGGCAAGGGTGCTCTACCCTTATCATCGGAGCACATCGTTATTTTGATTAAGCAACACCTTTCCTGTAAGAACTCAAGCAGGCTTACTGTCTTGGTAGTCGCGGCTGCCTATAAAGCTGCAAGTTCCCGTATTGGAGAATGGAGTAAACCATTGCTCGCGCATAACGCCGCTGACTTACAAACGAAGGCTTTGGGAGACGTTGAAATCTGCCTCGTAGGTGATGAACATGTTGTAACCGCGTACGAGATGAAAATGAAACGCGTGACAGTGGATGACATAGATACGGCTCTTCAGAAGATTGCGAGAGCGAAATCCGAAATTCACAACTACGTTTTTATAACAACCGAGGAAATCGACGCTCTAGTAGCAGATTATGCTTCCAAGTTTTATGAGAAAACCGGCGGGACTGAAATTGCGATTCTTGATTGTATTGGCTTCATCCGCCACTTTCTGCACTTTTTTCATAGACTGCGCGTGGAATTCCTGGATATATATCAGGAGTTGGTCTTGGGAGAACCGGACTCGGCGATTAGCCAACCGCTAAAGGAGGCTTTTTTGACTCTGCGGAAGGCGGCTGAATCTGATGAGTAGAAGAGAAAATGTTGCTACACTGTTGGAGAAAGCTAATGACTATCTAAGACAGAATGATCCTGTACTTCGACGTGTCATCATAGATACTCTACCTTACACAGTATATCGAAAACGAAGCCATTTTGAATCGCTAGTTCGAATCATTATCGGACAACAATTGTCTACCCGGGCCGCGCGTACGATTTTTAACCGAGTCAAATTCACTATAGGAAGCCGCTCTTTCAGTACTAAGGTCTTGTCCGGTGTCCAAGATGAATCCTTGCTTAACGCGGGCTTGTCAGCAGCCAAACTAAGTACGATTCGAAGGTTGATCTCGAGTATAGAATCTGGCAGGCTGGACCTGCGAAGTATGCGCTGGAAAGAGGATAAACAAGTTTCTAAAGAACTAACTCAGATTAAGGGAATCGGACCATGGTCAGCTCAGATGTATCTCATGTTCGTTTTGAAACGTCTTGATGTTTTTCCTGAAGCCGATACAGGCATACTAAACGCGATCAGAAGTCTCTACAATGGCAATGGTGCTGCCATCAACGTAAAGAGTATATCCGATAATTGGAGGCCATTTAGAACGATAGCATGCTGGTATCTGTGGAGGTATCTGGACACTATAGAGTAGTAGAATAGCAAATACCGATAGCTAACGTAGGTCGGATCACGCAGTAGCTCACAGCCGCTAGAAACCGCATAGCCTTCTAAAGCTTGGCCTCCAGCACGGTGATTCTATTCTTCGAAGCATGCAAGGCAAGGTTTACTCCGGATTTCTTGCCTGCAGTAGAGCTTCTCTTGTACTTGTTGAGCTTTCTGACGCACTCGTCCAGCGCCAAATTGAGTTTTAGCGCCTCATCAAAGCTGATCTTGATGTTTATGACCTTCGTGTTCGAAGTCCAGCGTGCCTTTGTTGGACTGAACTTGGCTACTTCGCAGGAGCCATAACCAACGGTCTTGTACCTGCCCACTACGTTCTCCTTCCTTGTATCCCCGTTGTCAGCCTTGAAGAATAGCCCGCCTGTCGGTCTCTTAATACCCCCGGCAGGATTCGAACCTGCTACCCTCTGCTTAGAAGGCAGATGCTCTATCCGAATGAGCTACGGGGGCATTCACTTTCGCCGGTCCGGGCGCACTCAAGCCGCACGTCCGGTCCGCTCCTAAATTAGCCCGTCAGAGCAACCAGGGCAAGATATTTGTCACCGGCCCTTTTGTGGGCGAGGGGCAAGAGGCTTGTCCCGTATGCTGCCGCCCGTGGTAAGCGAGGACGTCAGGTAAAGCGAGCGGTCCGGGCCGTGCGCTCTTGTTGTCCTTCGTATTAGGAAACGACAACATCCGGGTATGGGGGACAGGTGCGCCGCGACGGTCGCGCGGCCTGCAAAAAAGGCCCGCGAACGGGCCTTGCAAGATCGATATGTCGGTGTCAACCAAAGCGGCTCGATTGTCCGCCGGGCCGCTTACCGTGAACTCAGCAGTTCGCCTGGGGGGGCGTCCTCGTGCGTGCGGCCGTCGTCATGACAGGCCGAGCAGTCCGGCGTCTGGTCGAACTTACGGTCGGCGTGGCAGTCGGTGCAGTCCAGTTCGACGTGGATTTCGTCAAGCTGCAACCCGGTGACGGCGTGCGCGAAATTCTCCTGGTTCCACCCGGCGTGGCACGCTCCGCAGTTGCTGTTCAGCCGCCCGATCTGCCGCCCGGTGGGGTGACAGGCCCGGCAGTCGAGTGTCCGGTGATACCGGTTGAGCGGCCAGCCGGTGGAGGCGTGCGAGAAGACCGGCTTTTCTTTCGTGTCGTGGCACTTGCCGCAGGCGTCGTTAACGTGGCAGTCGTTGCAGATGGCGTGGACTTCCTCCATCGACTTAGCCAGCGTGGCCGGTTTCTGGAGGTCGTGGCAGAAGCCGCAGTTTTCCTTCTGGTGGCAGTTGGCGCAGTTCAGCCCGAACAGGTGGATGTGCTCCGCGTGGTGGAACGTCACCACCGGCCCCTCGTTGTACGGTGTCCGGTAGATTTTCGTTTCGGGTTCGGTGATGACGGGGTGCGGGATGCCGATGATGTCGGTCGGGTCGGCCACGGCGGCCATCTCCCGGCCCGCTTCCGGAAGGTGACAGAGGACACAGCGGGTTTCATGGCTCCATTCCCGGTGGCAGCTGAGGCACTGGCGATGGTACGCACCCTTGAGGCCGGGCTGGCGCAGGTTGGTCGGGTTACCCTCACCGCCGTGGCAATCCCGGCAGGGGGGAATCTCTCCGGCGGGCGAATAATGATGACAGGTGGCGCAGTCGCCGCCCATCTCGGCCATTTCGGCGTGGAGTTTGTGGTTGAAATGGACCGGTTTGAACACATCGGCGATGTCACCGAGAAGCATCGAATCGGGGGCCTCGCTCAACGAGTGCGGGACCACGTTCTGGGCCATGGTCAGGCTGGGACAGGGTTGCAGGCACATGTCCGACGGGGTCGGCCGCTCGCAGGTGTGGCACTGCAGGCAGTCGAGAGTCGGCTGGACGGTGTCCTCCGTGTCTGCGGCCAGGGCCACGAGGGGCAGAACGAACGACAGGACAATTGCGGCCCGCCTTATCCGAAGTGGTGCTGCGTTTTTCATGTCAACCCCCCACGCGCGTTTGAACGGGTGCGCCGTGTTCGGCGATTTTATCAGCCGGCAACGAGATGACCGGAAACACCATGACGAACACGCGGTAAACCAGTATCAATGCGGCGATGAAACCGGTCGTGACGAGTATCTCGTATATGGACGGGAAGTACGACTTCTCCTGGTAGAGCGGTTCGTACGCCACCAGGAAGACGTTAATGCGGTTGAGGACTATTCCCAGAATCACCAGCGACGCCGCCGTGAACAGCCCGCCGACCGATTGCCGGAAACGCCGCGTCGCCAGCAGGATCAGAGGAACAATCACGCCGACCGTTATCTCGATCAGGAACATTATCGACTTTGTCGAGAACTCCAGCACCGACGGCCAGACCTCGCGGATCGTGATGTCGCCGATCCGGATGGCCAGGTAGACTCCCAGCAGAACCAGCGTGTACCGCGAGATCGACGAGAGCACCGGCAACTCCGGCTTGAGCTTGAACGAACGCGCGGCCAGGACGGATTCGAAGATGACCATGGGGAACCCGACCATTATCGCGGACAGCAGAAAGAGAAGGGGTGATATGGGGGTGTACCACAGCGGGTGCATCTTGGTCGGCACCAGGATCATGAGCGTGCCCAGGGACGACTGGTGCATGCACGAGAGCACCACGCCGGCGATAATGAACAGCGAGACGAGCCGTCCGAGTGTTCTGTTGGCAACCTGAAGAAAGGATTCGACCAGCTTGTTGAACAGCGCCAGGACGCCCGGGAGGTTGACCCGTCCCTTGAAGCGTTCCACCACGATGGGTAGGAACTCGATGTAGAGCACGGTCAGGTAGGTCATGACACAGATGCCGACCTCGAACAGCGCCGAGTTTCCCTGCCACATGCTCGGCAGCACGGGATGCCAGATGTTGTAGAACCGCCCCAGGTCGACCAGCACGCCAAGGGCCACAAAGGTGTAGCCGAGCATGGCGGTCAGCAGGGCCGGCCGGGTAATGACGTGGTATCTCTCCCGGTGAAAGACGTCGGCCAGGGCCGCAGACGTAAAGCCGCCGGCCGCCAGCGCCACGCCGCAGGCTACGTCAATGGCAATCCAGATACCCCACCCGTAACCGTTGTCGAGATTCGTGGCCGCACCCAGCCCGCCTACGAAACGATAGACCAGCGAGCCAATGCCGAGCAGCATGACGCCGAACAGTATCTTCGTCCCGGGAGTGAAGAACGTGGCCCGCATCGGAACGGGAATCTCGCGTGAACTCATCGCGGGACCTCCTGCTGGTTGTGCTCGTCACGCAGTGAGTGCATGATGAGGCCGAGAAGCCCGTAGAGTGCTAACGGCGGAACGAACCACTTGAAAATGCCGTGCTGGATCGTCTCGGTTTTCGGGGGGAGCGGGTCCGACGGCAGTTCGGGCAGTTCGGAGAATTTGAAGTCGATGGGGGAGAGGTACATCCAGCTCGTGCCGCCAACCTCGTGTTCGCCGTATACATGATCGACGTACTTGTCCGGCAGGGCCTTGATGCGGGCGCGGGCGATGTCGAGCATCTCATGGCGGGTGCCGAAGGTGAGCGCCTCGGTCGGACAGACCGTGACGCAGACGGGCCTGCGACCCTCGGTTGCCACGCGCTCATGGCAGAACGTGCACTTCCTGACCTCCGGGTCGAGCGGGTTGTCGTATTCGTAGGTCGGGATCTGGAAAGGACACGCGACGATGCAATAACGGCATCCGATGCACTTCCACGCGTCGTAGGTCACGGCCCCGAGGGGCATCTTCTGCAACGCACCCACGATGCAGGCCGATACGCAGGCCGGGTAGTTGCAGTGCATGCACTGTGCTTTCATCATGAAGCTCGTCGCCGGGTTGGCCGGGTCGGCATAGCGGTTTACGACCGTGTACGCCTTTGTGCCCGGGCGGCGGTGTTTCTCGAAGACCGTCTTGTCCTCAAACGAGGCCGCGCTTCGACCGGATTGCGTGTGCTCCTGGTCGCAGGCCAACTCGCACTTCCGGCACCCGATACATACCCGCGTGTCAACAAGCACGCTGTAGACCTCTCCGCAATCGATGGGGTATTCATCATCGGAAGCCAGCGCGCTCCCGGTCGAGAGCGTGACCGCGCCGGCGGCGGCCAGCTTGAAAAAGTCTCGTCTCTTGATGCTCACTTTACCTTACCTTCTGCTGCGCAGACTTCAACCGTCGGCGGCTGTGCGTGTGACGGGGCTACCGTGCTGGGGTGATTATTGTGAAACATTTCACAATCCAGCAACCAAGTACCCACACCAGCAGAGAATATATAACCCTCCCCCGTCAAGTCAATAGTTATTAGTAACTAATTAGCGCGCCTGTGCCGGTACGCTCCGTGCATGTGTCTGTCAGAAAAGGACTAACAGGTTCATGTGACGCAAGGGTTGTCGGGTTCGGAACGGCAACAGGGTGCGGGGGGAAGCTACGCTCGAAGCTGGCCTTGACACGTACAATACTCATCGGGGTGAGAGGATTTGAACCTCCGACATCTTGCTCCCAAAGCAAGCGCGCTACCGGACTGCGCCACACCCCGATTTCGTCGCCTGACAATACGCCACAAGTTTTACAGTGTCAAGTGGTTACTGCCATCCGAGCGATTCGCCCCGGCGCCGAACCTGGCCGAATCGGCGACATTGACCTTGCCATCGACAGGATTTCACTTACATTTGACCACTATGTCCAGGACAAACCTCATGGGCTTCACGCGCAGCCAGTTGGAAGAGGTTATGACCTCCCTGGGGGAGAAGCCGTACCGGGGCCGCCAGCTCTTCAAGTGGCTCTACCACACCCGGCAGCACGATTTCAATCTCATGACCGATCAGTCCCGGGACCTTCGCGAGCGTCTCGTTGCCGCCTATGAAATCCGGCCCATCGAGACGGCTCACCGGGCGAAGTCGGTTGACGGGACCGAGAAGTTCCTGTTCCGGCTTGACGATGGTCATGGCGTCGAGGCGGTGCTGATTCCGGACAACGGTCGCGGTACGGCCTGCGTTTCCAGCCAGGCCGGGTGCGCCCTGGGGTGCCGGTTTTGCGCCACCGGGGTGATGGGCTTGCGGCGCAGCCTGACGGTCGGTGAGATCGTCAGCCAGCTTTTGCTGCTCCGGGACCTGCGGGGAGGCGGCTGCTTTACGAACGTCGTCTTCATGGGCATGGGGGAGCCGCTGCACAACTTTGAGAACATGGTTGAGGCCATCGGTATAATCAACGACAGCAGCGGGCTGGCCGTGGCGGCACGGAAGATCACGGTGTCGACCGTGGGCATCGCTCCGAAGATCCGTACGCTTGCCGACAGTGGCTTGAAGGTCAGGCTGGCCGTTTCGCTCAACGCGGCTACCCAGGAGAAGCGGGCCGAGATCATGCCGCTGGCCCGCAAGTATGGTCTGGACGAATTGATGGAGGCGGTGCGGTATTATACGCAGAAGACCGGAACCCGGGTCACGTTTGAATACGTGCTTTTCGACGGCTTCAACGACGGTATCGAGGACGTCGAGGCGCTGTCCCGGCTGGTCAGAGGGGTACCGTGCAAGATAAACATCCTGGCGTACAATCCGGTGCCGGGGCTTGACTTCAAGCGGCCCGGTGACGACAAGGTCGACTGGTTCGGCCGCCAGTTATTTCCGCGAGCGCCGGCCGTGACCGTCCGCAAGAGCCGGGGAACCGATATCCAGGCGGCGTGCGGTCAGCTGGCCGGGCGAATGCAGTGAGCAGCGTAACAGGAGGAAGACTTGGAACACCGTTTGCGTAAAGCTGTTGGCATCCTGGCCGCGTGCGCGCTCACCGGCAGTGTGTGCGCCCAGCAGGACCTGATTATTGGTAACATCGACATCCCCTCCTTTCGGTGGGGCCGTCAGACCGCTACTTTTGAGGTCACCAACAACTCGGATTGGGTCAAGTACATCACCGTGGAGACGGAGATCCAGTTCGAGGGGACGTACCTCGACCCGGTGCGCAAAGTGCACACGTCCTATCCGCTGGCCTCGGGCGAGACCCGGACGTTGACCCCGGAAATCGACATACCCGGCAACTACGGCAAAGCCAGCCTGTACATCCGGCTGTACGACGTCGTCGATACCCTGGACGACATACTTGCCGGGCAGAAAGTGTTTGAACAGCCGTTCCATCTGACTTTCCATATTCCTCCCGAGATCCAGCCTTACTTCCAGGAGAAGATCGTTCTGCCGCCGATGGTGGACAACAACCCGGTCTGGGACAACGAATTCGCCCACCTCCTGCCGGTCTTGCTGGTGGAGGGAAAGTCGCTTCCCGAAATTGCGGCTCTCATGAACGCCGACACCGGTTTTGTCAAGGGCGTGGCCGAAGAGCTGCGCCGCAACGGGTCCCTGTACAAAAACAAGGACAGCACTTTCACACCCCTGTTTCCCGTGTTCCTGGTCGGGCAGGCCGAGGCGACAAAGCGACTGGTTGAGCAGGCTTCGGACCGGATGGCGGCCCTGATCCAAAACAATTTCAAGGACTACGACGCCGTACTGGATAGCCTGGTCAGGGCGGACGCACTGACGACGGACAGTAATGACTTCCTGGACGGCGGGACGGTGCTGTACCGACGGTACCCGATGGTCGCGGGGCTTCTTCTCTGGTACCACCTGGGCCAGGTATTCATCACCGGTCGAACACCGCTGAGTATTTTCGACCAGACGGACCCGTGCCGTGCACGCATCGGCAAATACATGTACGCGGTGCAGGGTGGGGACGTCTTCCAGGGGCGCCACTATTACAATTTGCGCCGTACCGGGACCGGCCTGGAGATTCTCTACGGCGACACGCTTCCGCGCCTGCGGTGTCCCTCCGGGGCCGGGGCCAGAGAGGCGGCGCGGGGGAGACCGGACTACCAGTACACGCCCGAGTTAACGCCGGAGCCGTTTTTAGTGTCGGCCGGCGTCGTGGCGCCGGCCCTGGTGGCCCTGAGCAAAGGTGTCGACGATGTCTTCCTGTCAATCCGCGATACCCTCACAAGCGTTTCTTCCGATCACGGTCATGAGACGGTTACGGTGGGTGAACGGTACTGGTTCTGGAACCAGTTGACTACGCGGACGATTGACAAGCTGGTCAAAAACGGGGTCCTGCAGCGGCGCGGCAACGGACAGTTCAGATTCACGGTGTCAGAATGAGCCCGGCGGCGGCACTCAGGGTGCTCCGCGTGCCGGTCGTTGCCGTGCTGGTCGGTCTTTTGAACGGCTGTAGCAAGGAGACGCCCTCGCGCGAGCACATCCCGGTCCTCCGGCAGTGCATTCTCGACCTGCAAAGCGCCATAAGTTCCAGCAACCCGGCGGCCATCGACTCCCTTCTCTCCGTGCAGATACTGTCCAATGAGCAGGACTCCGATTCGCTTCTGTCGTTCGTTTACGGTCCCGACCGTGATTTCCCCTTCGAGCGCCTGGGCGACTGTGAGATGTTCTTCACGAGGGACAAGGCCCGGGTCGACTGCTATATCATGGACAGCACGGGCCGGCCGGACCGTCCCGTTACGCTGACCTTTGTGTACGAACACGACCTCTGGCTGCTCAAGCGCTTCGAGCCCGGGCTGGCCAGGCCGCAGCCCGTTGAAGGGGAATAAGAAAGGCGCCCCGGAGGGCGCCCTTTTTCAAACAACGACGAGTGTCGCTCGGGTCGCGTACTTACAAATCTTGGCTCGCCGCTTCCGTTGTCATCAGTTTGGAATACTCCTGCGGCGTGGACAGGAGCCGGACGGCCTCCTGGACCGCCTTGTCGGACGTCAACACGACGTTTTCATACACGCCGCGTTCGCCGAACACGGAGGAGACTATTTCACGCTTGAGTGCCCGCTTGACGTACAGAAGTGATTCTTCGAAATCCGCGCTCTTTTCGCGTTCCACCATGTCGCTCAGTTCGTCCAGAGATGACTGGAAAACTTCTTCCTTGTCTTCCTCGGTGATGGTCTGGCGCATGTCTTCGAGGGCCACCTGCAACGCCGATTTGTACGTGAATTCCTTGTCCTTGATGAAGCCTCGGAACTCCTCGGCGATCTCATCGGTCACCTCGAAGTCGGGACGGATATCGGGATGGTCGGCGACGTACTGTACGGCAAAGTCGAAGAACATCGACTTGCGCTCGAGGTTGATTTCAATCGTTTTCCACGTTTCGCGGTCGATCTCCACGTCGGGGATAATGCCGCCGCCTCCGTAAACGATGCGTCCGCCGTTTGTGTAAAAGACTTCCTTCTCGCCGACCACGAGCGAGTCAGGCTGCTCTTCGTCGATCAGCGGGTGCTGCGGCGGTTCCTTTGACTGTTTCTCCGGCTTCTGGATACACCGGCCGGACGGAACGTAGTACTTGGCGGTGGTCAGCTTCAACGCCAGGGACCCGTCGTTGGCCACGGGAAATATCTGTTGAACCAGGCCCTTGCCATAGGTGGTGCTGCCCATGATGATACCGCGGTCCCAGTCCTGGATGGCCCCGGCCACGATCTCGGAGGCCGAGGCGGTCCCGGCGTCAACCAGCACCACTATCGGCTTATCCTGCGGGAGCAGAGGGGGACGCTCCGAGACATAGTGCCGTTCGGTGCTGATGTCCCGTCCCTTGGTATAGACAATCTCGCGCCCCTCGGTCAGGAACAACTCGGCCACCTCCTTGGCCTGGTCCAGGAGCCCGCCGCCGTTGGAGCGAAGATCCAGTATGAGCGAGGAAACATCCTGCTTGTTCAGATCGCTGATCGCCGTCCGCAACTCGTGGCCGGTTTCCTCGGCGAAGCGGGACAGGCGGACGTAGCCGATGTCGGTACCCGGGATGACGCCCGAGTAGTTGACGGACTTGAGTGCAATGACGGCTCGCTCGACCTCGAATTCGAGGAGGTCGGCGATTCCCGCCCGCTTGATCTGCAGCATCACGCTGGTCCCGGCGTCTCCGCGCATCAGTTCGGCCGCGTCCGACGAGTTCATGTCCTCGGTTGACTCACCGTCGATCATCCAGATGATGTCCCCGGCCCGCAGGCCCCTGCGATATGCCGGCGTGCCTTCAATCGGCGAGATGATGACGATATGACCGTCGCGAGCGTCGATCTGCATGCCCAGTCCCGAGTACTTGCCGTGGGTGCTCTCCATCAGCGCGTCGTAGGAAGACTTCTCCATGAGAACCGAAAAGCGGTCCAGGTCGGAGAGCATGCCGACAATCCCGGACTTGATCAACTGTTCGACGTCGACGTCCTCCATATAGTGATTGCGGACGCTGAACGAGGCCTGGGTCAGTTTCTTGACGTTCTTGAGAAATGTATCCCGGTCGCCGAGTGGAGGTTCGGGACTTTCGCTGGTCGTCTCATTCAGATTTATGTGCACCGTGTCGGCCCACAGCACCGACTCCGGTTCGCCGGCTGTCTGGGACGCATCGCCCGGCCCTGCAAACCATATCAGCGCAAGTGCAAAGAGAGTAATACCAAAGAGCTGTACAGAGTACCGAACCATCAGAGCCTCCAGTCTACGGCGATTTCAAGCGCAATGTAGCTACTGCCGGTTACTTGTCAAGTCAGGGCCGCCCGGCCAAGGTCCGTATCCCTTTACTATCTATTACAGTTAGCTTGACCATTTTGTTTCCAGAAGTCTTGGGCCCCGTTAAGTGTGCCGGACTAACCTCTTACCTTTCTTATCATTATGGCCCTTCACCTGCTGATAATAGTAACATTTCTCGTGCCCGTTCGTCCATAAATGTAGTAGTATTCCGATCAGGCTCATGATCCTGAGGGTAACCGATCACCGATGAGGCCGTTCAGGGAATCGTTCGCGTTTAGTGCCATCCTGCACCTGCTGTTTCCGGGACTGGGGTATCTCTTCTGGAAGGAGTATGCCTTTGGCATCTTTGTTTTCCTTATCATGTTGCTGGCCTCGGTCCTGTTCTTTGTTTCCTTTCTCGTAAGCGTGCCGTGGCACCTGAAACTTGTCCTTATGAGCCTGCCGCTGGTCTTCTACCTTTTCTCCTTTTTCGACCTGGCCAAGGCGGTCGGCATGCGGCGTGCCAAGCTCCGCCGCTCCGGGCGGGCAGCCATGGTATTCCTGCTGCTGGCGCTTGTGTATCAATTCCTGGCACCGAGCGCACCGGGCAACTTTGTCATCCGGAATCTCCCCGACGTTTACGTCATGAACCATAACCGCCTCGGACCCCTGTTTCGGAGAGGGGAGGTGCTGACGGCCAACCGGCTGGCATACTCCGCCAACCTCGTCTTCTTCAACTACCCCGTCTATCACTCGCTGCCGGCATACTTCGACGTCGTTCGATTTGCGGATCGCGACGACCGCAAGTACACGGGCCTCGTTGTCGGTCTGCCCGGTGACCGGATAGAAATGTCCGGCGGGACGCTGATTGTGAACGGGCGGCCCGAATATCATCAATTCGGGAACGCCTTCGGGCTGGCCGGGGATTGGCCGTTGACAGCGGCTCAGGACAACTCTATCTTGGTAGCTACTGTGAACCTTGGAACAATTGACAGCGTTCACCAAGTCTCGCTGCTGGCACTCATCGGTAAGGTTGACCGGCTGTTTCGATGATCATCAGAAACCTCATCTTCGATCTCGACGGCACCCTGGTTGATTCCTCGGACGGGGTCGTGGAAGCCGTCAACTACTCTTTACGGTGCGCCGGCGCGCCGGAACGTCCACCCGACGTGATAAAGGCGTACATCGGTTACCCTCTGGAAGAAATGTACCGGGACTTTACGGACCTGCCGGTCGGGGAACTGCGCGAGCATTTCCGGATCAAGGCAGCCCGAACCGTTGTCCCCTCGGCTACAGCCCTCCAGGGAGCGGACTCGGTGCTTCGCACGTTGCATGCGGCCGGCTACCGGATGGCCGTGGCCACGACCAAGATTCGGCAGCACGTTGACGGTATCCTGGCCAAGCTCGGCTGGGACGCGCTGGTCAGCGTCTCCGTGAGCGGCAACGAGGTCAAGCGGGTAAAGCCGGACCCCGAGCCTTTTCGCCTCGCCCTGCAGGGACTGGCCGGGACGCCCGAGGATACGCTGGCCGTCGGCGACACCATCAACGATGTGCTGGCCGCCAGGGCGGTGCCGATGCAAGTGGTGGCCGTGTCATCACCGTACGGCGGCAGGGAAAAATTGAAAGCGTCGAAACCCGACTTCTTTATCGAATCCATAGCCGAACTGCCCGCGTTACTCAACGGTGGCAGGTCCTGACGGGAGGCTGTATGAAAAAGCTCGATATACATTCGTTCAAGACACGTTTCGGGACCGTCAGGACGGCGGCCACCGGCGCGGGACTGGCACTCGTGTCGCTGCCCGGAGAGTCGGCGCGAGACTTTCAGCGGCGGGCGGAGAGTCTTTTCGGGGACTGCCGGCTCGGACGCGGGGGAGGCATCAACAAGCGGGCCGAGCAGCAGATTGCGGCCTTTCTGGAGGGCAGGCGCAGGCGCTTTTCCCTTCCGCTGGACCTGACGGGGACCGCGTTTCAGAAGAAGGTGCTCAGACGCGTGGCCAGGATCCCGTACGGTTCCACGATGACGTACGGAGACATCGCGCGGGCCGTCGGCCATCCGGCGGCCTCCCGTGCGGTCGGCGCCGCCAACGCCCGCAACGCGCTGCCGCTGGTGATTCCGTGCCATCGGGTCGTCAGCTCCACGGGCCTCGGCGGTTACGGGGGCGGTGTTGAACTTAAGAAAAAGCTGCTGCGGATGGAAGGTGCACTTTAAGTTCGTGACGAGCAATCTCTTCTCTTACGTGACAACCTGAAACAAACAGGGGAGTAAGTATGGACCCTCGCGTGACAAGGCTGGCGAAACTGCTTCTTAACTACTCTCTTCGCCTGAAGAAAGGTCAATTGCTGAAGATACAGGGAGAGATAGCAACCCTGCCATTGATAAAGGCGGCCTATGAAGAAGCCGTCAGAATAGGCGCTCACCCTTATACGGACATTATCGTCCCGGACAATCGAGAGATCCTGCTGAAGCATGGCTCGGACAATCAACTTGGGTACGTCACTCCGATGTCAAAGGTCGAAGTGAACAGGATCGACGCCCTGCTGGCCATCTGGGGATCGGAGAACACCCGGTACCTCTCGGGGGTCAAGCCCAGGCGCCAGGTCCTCATGCAGCGGGCACGCAAGCCGTACCTCACCAAGCTGTTCAAACGGTCGGCCGAGGGCAGTCTCAGGTGGGTCGGCACCCTGTATCCTACTCTGGCCGATGCCCAGCAAGCGGAACTGTCCCTGACCGATTTTGCGGAGTTCGTCTATCGGGCCGGGCATCTGCAGGCCGCTGACCCCGCCAAGCACTGGAAAAAGGTGCAGAAGGAGCAGACGCGGCTGGGAAGGATACTTGATCGCGTGGACCGGATTCACGTCCGAACGAGCGGCACGGACCTCAAGTTGCGCGCGAAAGGGCGCAAGTGGATCAGTTGTCACGGGACGCAGAACTTTCCGGACGGGGAGATATTCACGTCTCCCATCGAGGACTCCGCCGAAGGCAGGGTCCGGTTCTCATATCCTTCAGTTTATGCCGGGAGGGAAGTCGAGGGCGTCGAGCTGGAGTTCAGGAGAGGTCGGGTCGTGCGCGAATCGGCCGACAAGAACCTGCGGTATCTGACCGAGATGCTGAACATGGACACCGGGTCACGTCGACTCGGCGAGTTCGCCGTCGGCACCAACTACGATATCAAGCGCTTCTCGAAAAACACCCTTTTTGACGAGAAGATCGGCGGGACGTTCCACATGGCGCTGGGGGCTTCGATTCCCGAAGCGCGCGGCAAAAATAAGAGCGCTCTGCACTGGGACATGGTCTGCGATCTGAAAAAAGGCGGAGAGATTATTGCCGATGGTAAGGTGATCTACCGTAACGGCAAGTTCACCATCTAAACCGGGTTCCGCCCCGAGAGAATATCAAGAAAAACCGGCCCGGCACAACGCCGGGCCGGTTGGCTTTCAAGTCTCTGCTATGGTCAGCACATTTCCCCCCGAGGACCGCCGGCGCAACCGGCCGAACGCTCTCACTGACATGCCGACGGCTCTGTATTGCTGATAAACAGGTAGTCAATCAGCGCGGTAAGGTCGCCGATGTCCACGTCGCCTTCCTCGTCACCGTCAGTGTTGCCTTCCGGCATGCACTCTAGCTCGGTCTGAGTGATGAACAGGTAGTCGATCAGGCGGGTCAGGTCACCGATATCGATGGCCTCTTCCTCGTCGCCGTCAATGTTCCCGGTAATGCCCAGGCAGCAGGATTCGCAGACGTTACCGACGCCGTTGCTGTCAGCGTCAGCCTGGTCCGGATTGAAATCGTCGGGACAGTTGTCGACCGCACAGGTGTTGGCCGCGAAGCCGGGATTACCGTAACCGTCACCGTCCGTGTCCGTACAATCATCACAGACGTCGCCGACTTCGTCACCGTCCGCATCTTCCTGGCCCGGGTTATAAATGGCCGGGCAGTTGTCCGTCAATTCACCATACCCGTCGGCGTCCTGGTCGTAGGCGATGGCGGCGTCAACGTTGATGATCCCCCAGCCGTAAGTGGTGCTGTCCGGTGAGCCGGCCTTGGAGGCCGTCTCCCGTAACGCCTCGCGCACCATGGCCGGGGTGAAATCCGGTCGTGCTTCGATGACGAGGCACACGGCCCCGGCCACCAGGGGCGTGGACAGTGACGTGCCGTTCACGTAGGCATACGAGAAATCGCTCGAGGCCGACGCGCAATACGTCGAAACACCCCGGGCGCAAACGTCGGGCTTGGGCCGGCCGTCGGATGTCGGTCCGCGCGACGAGAAGCTGGCGATACTCCCCACCGACGTCACTGCCCCGATCGACAGAATGTCAAACGCGTCGGCCGGAGCGGTAAGCGTACCCAGCGCGGGGCCGTCGTTACCCATCGAGTTGCACATCACGATTCCCAGACCGTCGCACGTGCCGGCCGCAATGCTTATCGTCGCCGTGGCCCCATCCATGTCCTCGTACGTGTAGCCGCTGGCATCGTCCCATCGCATATAGCCGAGAGACGTCGTGATGACGTCGGTTCCAACGGAATCCGCGAACTCCAGTGCCGCCACCCAGTTGTCCTCTTCAACCGGGGTCTCGGAACGGAGATCTTCGGTCTTGCATAGAATGAAGTTGGCTTTATAGGCCGGCCCGTAAATCGTGCCGTCCAGTTCGCCTCCCGAGGTCGACCAGATGTATGTTCCATGGTTCCACTGATTGGACACGTCGCCCGTTTCGTTGGCCGTATTGCCGTCATTGAAGACAAAATCCCACTCGGCCAGCACGCGGCTTTCGGACCAGTGGAAAGCGAATGACTGGTGACTCTTGCGGAATCCGGTATCCATGATGGCCAGGGTCACGCCCTGACCGCTATATCCTTTGTCATGAACCGCCGGGACGTTGATCTGGGTGAGCTGGCTGACCGAGGCCCCGTAGTTCAAAGCGTCCGGAGCCTGCGCCGTAGGATAGCCCTCCGTGTCGCGCAGATCGGAAAGGCTGACTGGTTCAACCTTTCGGCCCGCCGCGATAGGTTTGATCCCGGTCACGAACGGCAGCGAACCGATATCGTCCAGCCGGTCCATCGGCGCCTCGAAACTGGCCGCGTTTAACCATCGGGACGTCCGGCGATGCGTGGCGCCAAGGTCAACGATCCGGTCGATATAGTCAGGCGCCACCGGGAGGTCGGCAAAGACGACCTTGTCCAGTCCCACCTTGGCCCGGCGTCTCAGGGCGCGTTCCGTCAACGTGACGGAGGACGCCGCCCGGGCGAAATCTGAGCGACTGAACACAGCCTTATCAGTGAAGAAGACCCAGATCTTGACGGTATCACCGTCACGACCGGCCAGGAACTCACGGGTAGCGGTGGTGACAGGGTGGGAGGCTTTATCGAGGACCACCGGTTCTTCGCTCAGTATCGGCCTGTCGGCCGAGTAACCGGGAATCGATGCAGCGATAGCGAGGACGATGCCGCATACAAGCAGACGAACGAATATTCCGGGACGCGTTGACATGAAGAAGTCCTTTCAGCAGAACGGATGTGTGGTTACACTATAGTTGTGAGACCATTTACACATATAATTTACGACGAGAGGTCTAATTGTCAACCGTAAACTGTTCGGCTGCAACCACCATGCACCTTCTAACGCCCTCTTGAACATATGCCAACGTGACATTGTTCCTATCAGAGTACGCCTCCCGTCTGCCGTGCTCCTAAATGCTTATCGGACAATCACGGATCATCCGTAGCCGTCAGCAACAGAAGTCGTGGCGTTCGGGCGCAGGTTCTGCGGAGTCTCGGTGCCAGGTCACGGGCGGTCCGTAAAGGCAGGCAAGAAAACCCGGATCCTGGCTGCGTCGCCGTGACGCCTGGCCAGGAAGTCGCGGGTTGCGGCGCTGACCGGTACAGGGGATTCTTCAATAAGCAGGCGTTTCTCCCAAGACTGCCTGGACCTGTAAGGCGTTATCAGGGAATATCTTGTCCGGAAACAGGTGTATTGAGATCCCAGTCTCGTCCCTACGGCATTATTCCAACACCTGTGGAATCCGTCCCATACGTTTTCGGCGGCTGGCCGGTCGATTCTGATCCTTGTAACCTTGCGGCCCGGCCGTTGTGCGGGTAACTCCTTGCCGGACAGGCGGGTCGACCGGGGCGCCACGGGCCGGGGCAGGCCGTCCGGAACCGGCACGGGTTCTGCTAATCTTTGCTTGGGCGATCCTTCGCGTGCAGGTGCCGCCGAGGCGCCGCCTCTGAGGGTCGGCCTGTGGAAAGTTACCATGTTCAAGGGTGCAGGTGATGGAAATGGAAAATAGACTCACATCGAATCGCGGCGTTACGCTCATCGAGTTGATGATTGTAACGGTAATAGTAGGTATTGTCTCTGCCATGGCCGTCCCGAGGTTTCAGATTGCCTGGGAACGGATGAAGATCAGGGGTGCCAACCGGGCCATTACGTCGACAATCCGGCTGGCTCGGTCGTACGCCATCAGTGACAAGGAACAGTACGGGCTGCTCTTCGATGGCGAGGCCCTGACCGTCACCCTGTTTAAGGACGTAGTCAACCCGAGCGGACTGCTGTTTGAGACCGGGGATTCGGTTATCCGGGTGGATACGCTGCCCCAGGAATACACCTTCCTGGGTACCGACTGCACGAACGACGTGCTGGCCTTCAGACCCAACGGTTCGGCCGAGTTCGACGGAGGCGGCAACGTGTACGCCATGGCCAGCACTGCCGACGTGGTCGCGATTCACCAGAACAACATTCTGGCCTCCACCGGGCGAGTGGCCTGCTCGAGCTATATTTACTGACCCGGCCTGCCGGCCGGCCTGGCCGCAGATTCGACCCCTCTCGTTTCGGGAGGGGTTTTTCTCTGCATGCCAACGGCTTACGTTGCCTGTCTCGGTGCCGGTAAAGGATGCCAGGGCATTTTCCGATAACAACCCTATCGCTGACAAAGACCGTCCGCCGGGCGCCATTATATCCGGAGTCGGCTGATCCGTTTTTGTCGGCAGGACCTTAACCGGAACCTGATTTTGCCGATAGATAAGGTAAAGTTAACTAATCCGGACGGACGGAAATTCGGACATCATCAAACAAGGGTAGCCCATGTTTTCCTTAGGCAAGAGTAAGAGCACGGTTGGGCTGGATATCGGGGCGAGTTCCATCAAACTCGTCAAGCTGGACCACGACAAGAACGGCTACTCGGTTTCCGCAATCGGGATCCGCGAGCTGCCTCCCGAAGCCATTGTCTCCGATGAGATACGGGACCGGGAAGCGGTGATCTTCAACGTCCAGTCTCTAATAGACCAAACTGATCCGAAAATCAGGGACGTCGTCGTTTCGGTCTCCGGACACAGCGTCATCACGGACAAGTTTACTATTGATAAGAAAACCGGTCCCGAGGCCGAGCAGGCGATCCTGTTTGAAACGGAACAGCGGGCCCCGTTTGACGTCGACGACGTCAGCCTCGACTACCACGTTATCAAGACCGATGACGAGATCAACAAGATGGACATTCTCCTGGTCGCGGCCCGGAGAGAGTTTCTCAGGATGTACCTCGAGTTGATCGAGGACTGCGGCCTGCATCCCATGATCGTCGACGACGACGCCTTCGCCATCTTCAACGCCTACGAGTGCAACTACGAGGTGGATCCCACGCGCGTTACGGCACTGGTCAATATCGGCCACGACGTCACCAACGTCACGTACCTTTCGGACGGCTTGTTCGCCGCCACCAGGGACGTTTCGGCGGGTACCCGCGAGATTTTTGACGCCGTCCAGAAAGAGTTCCGGCTCAACCCCGAACTGACCTCCAAGGCTATGAAGGGTGAGATGTCGGATTCGATTGACCAGGATATGTTCAAGGCCACCGTGGTTTCGGCAACCGAGGAGCTGATTTCGGGTATCGAGCTGGCCTTCTCCTACTTCAAGTCCCAGACCAAGATTGAACATATCGACTGGCTGGTGCTCTCCGGCGGCGGCGCTCTGGTGCCGTACTTGCCGGAATACGTTCAGTCCAAACTGAACGTGCCGCTGGAACTGGCCAACCCGTTACGGAACATTGACTACGACCCCGAACTCTTCCAGTACCTTCAGCCCGAGAAAATCGCGCCGCTGCTGACGGTGGCGGTTGGCCTGGCGATGCGGAAAGTGAGGTAGGCAACTATGATAGAAATAAATCTGCTCCCCAAAGAATACCTCAAGCGCACCCGCGCCTTTTCGCTGAGCAAAGCCGGCAAATACGTGGCCGCCGGTGCGGCCGGAGTAGTGGTTATTCTCGCGGGCATCACGTTTTACCAGATACACGAACTGAACAAACTCGAGGATAACATCGAACGGGCCAACCGGCGCGCTGACATGCTTCGCCAGGACATTCAAATGGTCGATGCGCTGATCGACGTGAAGGAGAAGATCACCAGCCGGATGGCGGCCGTGGAGAAGCTGGATCGCCACCGGTCCGCCTGGGTTCGTATCCTGGAGGATCTGGCGCGCAACGTTCCGGAGTTCGTGTGGCTGAACGCATGCCGGGAGAAGCCGGCACCGTCGATCGCGGCCGATTCGACGGCCGCAATGACGACCGACGAAACGGCGTCGATGCGTACCGCTGAGGTCGAAGGGTACTCCTTTACCCTCAACGCCCTGGCCGCGTTCATGATAAAGATGATGCGCTCCGAGTACTTCGATGACGTTGAACTGGTATCGGCCGACGAGGTCTCCTTCGATGAAGCCGGTCAGGCCGCTTCGACCAGCCAGCGGATACAGAAAGGCCAGAAGGCCTATGGTTTCGTCCTGACCTGCAGTGTCCACTACCTGTCCGAGGAAGAACTGCGCAACCTCATCGCCAACGCCGATCAGCCGGATAAGCCGAGTACCTCAACGACGAGCCACCGACAGCTTAACTAGGGAAGTGACTATTATGGATTTCAAGGATTCCAAAACGCAGAAACTGGCGATCGCCATCCTGGCCTTTTTCATAGTCACGTACTTCTGGTACTCCCGGGCGTTCTCGCTTTACAACAACAGCATCGAAACGAAGAACCAGGAGTTTGAGACCATTACCACCAACCTCCGCAACGTGGAGATGAAGGCCAAGTCCCTCGACGCCCTGCAACTGGAGTACGCCGACCTGGTCGGCCGCTATCATGAAATCGAAGCGCTGCTGCCCGAGGTAAAGCAGGTGCCCTCGTTGCTCGTGCAGATGCACACGGCCTCGTCCCTGACCGGGACCAAGATCACCAAGGTGCAACCGCTGACAATTGAATCCGAGGATTTCTATAATGTGGCGCCGTTTGCGGTGGAGATGGTCGGTACCTACCACGATTTCGGCCGGTTCATAAGCTATGTCGCCAATTTCCCCTTCATCGCCAACGTCGAGCGACTTCAGATCAAGGCCCAGGATGCCGTCGTGGCCAACGCCATGATCGAGGAGGATCGCCCGGTCGAACTTGGCCGCAAGAAGGAAACCATAACCGCCAGCTTTGTGCTCTCCACATACTTCGTGAAGGAACATGAACGGCTTGAGGATCTGGTGCTTTAGGAGACGAAGATACCATGAAACGTTGTGCTTGCATACTTCTGATCGGAATGTTCCTGGCCGCGGGTAACCTGTATGCTGCGCGTGTCACGAACGTCGAGCTGTCTCATGAGAACGGCGCCACGGTGGCCAGCATAAAGTTGGACGGCTCGATTCGGTACATGCATCAGACCGAGGTTCCCAAGGACGGTAAACCGTACCGCGTTATTGTCGACGTTCTGGCCGCGACGCACGACCTGGGCGCCTGGGAGTTTACGGACCTGCCGAAATGCCCGGTCGTCCGCATCCGCACGAGCCAGTACGCGGTAAAGCCCGAGAAAATCGTCCGCCTTGTCTTTGACATGGCGGGCTCGCCCCTGTACCGCATTGAGACCGACAAGGAGGCGATACGGGTGACGTTCACGGACAAAAACGTCGCGCCGTTCGCCGCCTGGTCCAGTTCGACTTCGCAGGCTGTAACCGGCCGTTTCAGCGCCCCCGTGACCTCCGGCCGACCGTCGGTATCGGCTGCTGAGGAGAATACTGCCATCGACAGGGATCGGCTGGCCAGCCTGACTTCGGCGGAGAAGCCGCGCCCGGACGCCGCTGCGGTCAAGGGGAAAGCGGCCGGGCAAAAACCCTCCGGCGCGTCCGTCAAGGCGAGTTCAAAGACTGATCTCCCGTCGCCCGCAAAGGCCTCAAAGGGTACCGCCGCTATCCGGCCCGCCGCGCCCGTTGAAATACCGGAGGTAACCAAAGTCAAGATGCATGATACCGTCTACGGTCCGGAAATCAGCGCGCGCAGTGCGGAAATAGAAAAGGTTCAGGAAAGTACGCCCGCACCCTCGGCCGGACTCGGGACGAGAAAAGCCCCGGCAAAAGAGAATTCAACGGCTGCGTCCTCCCGGCCACAGCAACTGACCGAGAGACAGAAACCGGCTTCAGATACGAAACTAAAGACCTCGGCGGCTCAGGTCAAGCCGGAGGTCAGCAGCAGCGAGCCGGCCAAAGCCGCTTCTTCTACCAAGCCTGCGGCCACGAAGGCGGCCCATTCCAGGCAGGAGCCGACAACTCCCAAGGCTGCCGCCGGGCAGCCCGCCGGCGACCAGAAGGTCTTGGCTAAAAAGCTGAAGGGCGATCAAAAGGGAAAGCCTGCGTCCCGGGAGCCGGCCCCTGGGAAGGCGTCGAAAGCCACGGCACAGGCACCTTCCAAAGCCGTCGGCACGGAGGCCGCCGCGACGCGATCAACGTCGCGCTTCCGGCGGTCAACCAGCAAGATCAAGGGGACCATGGTGGCCGAATTCCCGAAGCGGCTGGTAATCAAGTACCACGCCAGGCTCTCTCGTGACCCCTTCGAAGCCCTGATTAACGAGACGAAAACCTACGAAGGCCCGATAGAGACAAGGATTCCCAACGTCGAGGGGCTCAAGCTGGTAGGCATTATCGAGTCGGCGACGGAAGCTAACCGTGCGCTCCTCGAGGACAAGACGGGATACAGCTATATCCTCAAGTCCGGTGATAAGGTCAAGAAAGGGTACGTGTTGCGCGTCGAACAAGACCGCGTCTACTTTCAGATATTTGAATATGGGTGGTCGCGAACGGTCGCCCTCTCGCTTGATGAATATTAGGAAAGGCTGGTGCTGATATGTTTAGACGACAGATGAGACGGCTTCAATTCCTCCTTGGAATCACGCTGCCCGTGTTGGTCTTCCTCGTGTCGGTCACTGCCCAGGAAGGCAAAGATCCGGAGGCGCTGATCGAATCGCTTCAGTTTCAGGCGGCTGACATTCACTCCGTGCTGACGTTCCTGGCGGACTACGGCGGCGTGAACGTGGTGGTTTCCCCCAAGGTGGAGGGTACGGTAACGATCAAGCTGAGCAACGTCCACTGGCGCACCGCCATGGACATTATCGGACGCACCTACGATCTGGCCGTCGTTGACGAGGGAGACGGGTACATCCGCGTTCTTCCGTCCGAGGATTTCCGCAAGGAAGTTACGGAGTCCAACAAACACAGTCAGGAGCAGCGCCAGCTCGTTGAGCTGGAGACCAAGATCGTCAAGATCTCCAACTCGACGGCGGAGGATATCGTCAAGACCGTCAATTCGCTCATGACTGAACGCGGCCAGGCGACCGCGGACGTGCGCTCGAACTCCATCATTCTTCAGGAAGTTCCGGATAACATGGCCACGGTACTGGAGTACATCGGCGAACTGGACAAACCGTCGCGACAGATCAAGATCTCAGCCCAGCTGCTGGAAATCTCCTCGCAGGGGTTGGAGGAAATAGGTGTCTCCTGGACCTCGGAGGGCACGTACACCACCAATTCCGACCGCAGCTACACCCAGACCGGCCAGGTAGACGCCGAGGCCAAGAGCGCCGTCGGCCGGTACACGCTGGGTAGTATTCGGCCCGGTGACTGGACCCTGAACGGCTTTATTGAGGCCATCGTCTCTGAGGGCAAGGGTAAGATCATCGCCCATCCGGAGATAACCACGCTGGACAATACCGAAGCCCGGATACAGATGGGGCAGAAGGTACCGGTCAAGCAATTCGATGAATCCGGCAACGTCGTCATCAAATTCGAGGAAGTCGGTACCATCCTGGTCGTGACCCCCCATATCACGGCCGAGAACCAGGTTCTGATGCACCTGCAGCCGGAACGGTCGACCTACCAGTTTGATCCTAACGGCGTCATTATCAACACCAACAACGCCGAGACCCGGATCATAGTGGAGAACGGTCAGACCGCGGTTATCGGAGGGCTGACGACCCAGGACGAGGTCGAATCCGTCGATGGCGTCCCCATACTCAAGGATATTCCGGTCCTCGGCGCGCTGTTCCGTCACAGCCAGAAACGGACCGAAAGCCGCGATCTGGTCATTTTCGTCACTCCGAGCATTGTCGAGGATGATCTGGCCATGAAGAATTAGCCGGGCCAGGGTATTCTCCTGAAAGTAAAGGCTCCCGCCTGCCCGGCGGGAGCCTTTTGCGTCTAAAATAATAATGTTTTAGTCCGATTAATATGAGAAAGGACAATACCACACCTTCAACCGGGAAAAAACAAACCTTTTCAGATAACAGGAGACACCATGTTCAGGAAACGCTCTCTCGCCGTTTTGCCGGTCGCTCTGGTTCTGGCGGCGACCATGGCGCTGCTTATGACCGGTTGCAGTTCCAAGAGTACCGATGACGCCGCCGCGGATAACACCACCGTCGCGGTGACCGCCAGCCCCACGTCCATAGTCTCTGGAGAAACCTCGGTGGTCGAGGCTACCGTGGCTGCGGGCACGGTCGGAATACCCGATATGGTCGTAACCTTCAGCGTTACGCCTTCGGACGCCGGTTACTTTACGCCTGCCATCGATACCACTGACGCCACCGGCGTGGCCGCCACCATATTCACGGCCACCACGTCAGGATCGATCACGATCACAGCCGGCCTGGCCGGCACGTCATTGACGGCCACGGTCGGTGTGGCCGTAGCCGAGGACCAGTCCGGCGGCTCGGGCAACATCAGCATGAACGCGTCACCCACGCTGCTCCTGGCCAACGGCAGTGACACCTCAAGTATCACCGTAACCGTGCGCGATGAACTGGGCCAGCCGGCCCCGGATTCGACCATGATCAAGATCGCCTCCGGCGAGAAGTTTGTCGATATCGACGGTAACGGTTACTGGTCCGAGGGCATTGACTCGCTGGTGTTTGACGCCAACGCCAACGGTCAGTGGGACGCGCTTGGACTCATTCCGTCGGTCGCCTTCACCTCCGGCGGTACCGGCAACGCCACGGTCGATTTCGTATCGGGTTTCGACGCCGTGACGGTCTATATCAAAGTCACAATCGATGACAACGGGATCAGCGGCAGCGCGGAGCTTTCCCTGCAACTGTCGCCGGACGCCACGATCAGCTCGATTTATCTGGCTTCCGATTCGATGCAGCTTTCGGTCAAGCAGACCGGGGGCATAGAGACCGGCCTTCTGCGCGCTACGGGCTTTGATTTCAACGGCAATGCCGTCCCCGAGGGGCTGGCGGTCAATTTCATTATTATTGACGGGCCGGGCGGCAACGAGCACCTGGGTAACGTCGGCTACGGGCCGTACCAGGCGGTCACCAACAGCCAGGGCATCGCCACTGCCACCATCCACTCCGGTACCGTCTCGGGAACCGTCCGTATCCGCGCCTATGCTGACACGGTGCTCTCCAACGCCACCCAGGTGTTGATCTCGGCCGGTCCTCCCGCCTATATCGTGGTGGGTGCCGAGAAGTGCAACGTCGACTACTGGGACAACGTGGCTGAAGAAAACATCGTCACGGCCGTAGTTTCGGATATCTACCTCAACCCCGTCAATGATTCGACCGTCGTGTACTTCTCGACCGACGAAGGTACCATGGTGTCGCACCTGGAGCGCACCAAGGATCACGAAGGGATTGCCTCGTCCGTCTGGTTCAGCGGCAACAACGTGGCCACGGCTGACGGCGTGGTGATGGTGATTGCCGAGACGTCCGGCGGTACCGTCGCCGACACTTCCGCATTCTTCAATACGCACTTCCCGGCGGTCATCAGCGTCACCGGCTGGCAGACTAGCCTACTGGCCGACGGCGAGGCGAGCTTCTCCGTTTGGGTCGACGCCGTAGATCTCAACGGCAACCCGGTCATCAGCGGCACCGCTTTCAAGGCTGACGCCCAGTACCTGAAGGTCGCCGGAGGCACCTTTGAGGACGGCTGTTACTCTTCGTCCGCCCGCGTAAAGGTTCAGTCCAACACGCTGACCATGGACGCTTCGGTCACGGGTGTCAACGACGACGGTGTCGGGGCGATCGACTACGTGACCTACTGGCACGATGCCGGAGCTTCCGCGACGCAGCCGTGCTCGCTGCTGACCGGTTACGCCTACCGAGGTGCCTGCGCCATCAATGCCCAGAGCAACGCCGCGGTCGGTGAGGCCGTTAACCTGACCGTCACGATCAAGGACCGCTGGGGCAATCCGCTGGCCGACCATACGCTCAATATGGTGGCCTCCGTCGGCGTCGTCACCGGGGCTAGCCAGAAAACCGACTCCTACGGTGAGGCGGTCGGCTTCACCTGGACGCCCGGTGGAATCGGCACGGCTACCATCACCGTCACGGATATGGACCCGCGCGGGGGTGTCGTGTTGACCCACCGCATCACCGTAGAATAACTTTCGTCCGTACCAATCGAATTTGTTTGATGCCGGAGAGGAATGAGGGGACTCCTCTCCGGCGTTTTTATTAACACGTCAAAAAGCCCTTTTGCTCGCCGGTCCTTTTTCATACCTTTTTGGCATGTCCAGGACAGTTGTAACCGAGATTACCGGCCAGACCAGTATTTCGCTTGCCTTTGAACGAATCGCCGCCGCTTACGCGCGGCGTCCCGCATTCATAGGCAAGGGCGGCCTCGGGTCGGCATATACCTACGCCGAGGTTTCCGACCTCGTTCGTGCCCTTGCCGCCGGTCTGGCCGGCGAGCCGTACCGGCACAGAAACGAGGTCGCCCTGGTTTCGGAGAACCGTCCCGAGTGGCCCGTTGCCTACCTGGCGGTACTTGCCGCCGGGAAAACCGTCGTGCCCATTGACCCAAACCTCAAACCGAAGGAGTTGAGCTACGTTCTTGAGCACGCCGATATCGGCTTGGTGTTCTGCTCCGGCCGATTCGAACAAACTCTCTTGCAGCTCAGGACCGGGCTGACCGTCTTCTCCTTCGAGGAAAACTCACCCCATAGCTGGACACGGCTTGGCACGGCCGCTGTTCCGTGGGAGAATACCAGCTTTGCCCGGACGGCTGCGCTTATCTACACCTCCGGGACCACGGGCATCCCGAAAGCCGTGGAACTGACGCACCGAAACCTGCTGAGCAACGTCGAGGGAGCCAGGCAGGCCCTGGGATTGGATGAGCAGGATGTCTTTATCTCGGTCCTGCCGTTGCACCACACTTTCGAAGCCACGTGCGGCTTTCTGACGCCTCTGCTCAGCGGTGCCTCAATCGTCTATGTCCGGTCGTTGAAATCCCGGGAAATACTCGAGGATATCGGGCGCAACGGCGGTACCGTGATGTGCGGTGTCCCGTTGCTGTATGAGAAGATGTACCGGTCGATCAACCGCGGCCTTCAGGCGGCGCCTGCGGCACGGCGGATGCTGTTTCATCTTCTCTTCGGGCTGTCCGCTCTCGGCTGGCGGCTGGGGCGGAAGTGGGGCCGAAAGCTGTTTCGGCGCCTCAGGCAGAAAGCGGGGCTTGATAGCATCAGGATGTTCGTATCCGGAGGAGCGGCTATTCCGCCGCGAATCGCCCGCTTTTTCAACCTGGTCGGGTTCGACTTTCTCCAGGGTTACGGTATGACGGAATGCTCACCCGTTATTTCCGTTAACCGTCCCGACAATATTCGGTTCGGCTCGGTCGGTCCGCCTTTGCCCAATGTCGAGATCAGAATCGACCGGCCCGTTGCCGGTGGAGTCGGCGAAATACTGGTTCGCGGGCCCAATGTTTCTCCCGGGTACCGTGGCAATCCCGAACAGACGGCTGAGCTTATCCGGGGCGGCTGGCTCCATTCGGGTGACCTGGGGCGCATGAAGGGCGGTCATCTCTGGATCACCGGTCGCGCCAAAAACCTCATCGTTTCGGCCGCCGGGAAGAACATATATCCCGAGGAGATCGAAGAGCGGCTGGCGGAATCCAGATATGTCCTCGAGGCACTCGTTTTCGGGCGTGACAGGGAAGGCAAGCAGGGAGAAGAGGTGCACGCGCTTATTGTTCCCGACATGGAGCAGTTCACGGCCGAGTTCGGGTTTGTCGACGGCCACCCGGACGTGGAGAATATCGAGTTCGTGCTCAAGGGTGTCGTAGGCGAAATCAATCGGCACATGGCTGATTTTAAGCGAATCTCAAACTTTCACGTGCAGCTTGAAGAACTCGAGAAAACCTCGGCCAGGAAAATCAAGCGCTTCATGTACCGGTGAGTTCGGCCTGCAACCGGTCAGGCGGTAATGATGACTGAAACGCGGGAAATCCAGTTCAAGACCAGGGGCGACGGCGATATCATTGACATCACGTCGAAGATAGAGCAGGCCGTAAGGGCCTCCGCGATCACCTCCGGTGTAGTCACTGTCTTTGTCCCCGGGTCCACCGGCGGGGTTACTACCATCGAGTTCGAACCGGGTCTTTTGCAGGATATGCCGCAGCTCATGGAGAAGCTGATCCCGTCGGGGCGTCCTTACAAGCACGATGAGACATGGCACGACGGTAATGGTTTCTCGCACCTTCGGTCGTCACTCATCGGCCCCGGTATCACCGTTCCCTTCAGCGACTCCCGGCTTCTTCTCGGCACCTGGCAACAGGTCGTCTTTCTGGAGTTCGACAACCGCGCCCGTTCCCGCCGGGTGATTCTTCAGGTCATGGGCGACGCCGGATGAAAGTGAAACCCCTGGAACGCGTGGGCGACAGCCTGCGCGTAATAGACCAGACCGAACTTCCCGGTAAACTGGTCTACAGGCGTCTGGACGACTACCAGGACGTCATCGAGAGTATCCGGAGCCTGAGGGTTCGGGGGGCGCCCGCCATAGGAATCGCAGCGGCCTACGGGCTTGCCATCGCCGCCCGGCAGGCAACCTCCCTTGATCCGGCCTATCTCAGGACCGTCGGCGACCGGTTCAAGGCCGCCCGCCCGACGGCGGTGAACCTCTCCTGGGCGGTTGACCGAGTCCTTGATTCAATTGCCCGCGCGCAACCGGGTTCCGGGCCGGAAATGGTCGAGTTTCTGTGGCGGCAGGCCGAAGCCATCCACGATGAAGACCGCCTTATGTGCGCACGCATCGGCGAACACGGTGCTCAGTTGATCGGGGACGGCGCTGTCGTTCTCACCCACTGCAACGCCGGTGCTCTGGCCACGGGCGGCATTGGCACGGCCCTGGGCGTCATCTACACCTGCCGCGACCAGGGTAAAAACCTCCGCGTATACGCCGACGAAACCCGGCCGCTCCTTCAGGGGGCGCGGCTTACGGCGTGGGAACTGCAACAGGAGGGTATCGACGTCACCCTGATCTGCGACAGTACGGCCGGAATGCTCATGCAGCAGGGGGAAATCCACTTTGTTCTGGTCGGCGCCGACCGGATCGCGAAAAACGGCGACACGGCCAACAAAATCGGCACCTATACGCTGGCCGTGCTCGCCAAGGAGCACGGGATACCGTTCTATGTTGCCGCACCGTCCTCCACCTTCGACCCTTCGATCGATGCGGGCGATCAGATAATAATTGAGGAACGGGCCTCTCACGAAGTGACGCGCAGCTTCGGAACGCGAACGGCTCCGGAGGGGGTGTCGGTCTATTCGCCTGCTTTCGACGTTACGCCGCAACGACTTATAACCGGTTTTATCACCGATGAGGGCGTCAAGCCGGGCGGAAGAGCGCCGGCCTGATTGCCATCGAGACGTACCGCCGTTTTTAAGGTTGCCCGCCCGGCGTCCGATACATACATAGTACTCCGCTGTGAAAGGCACCCGTGATGCGCAGGACGAAACGACAGCTTAAGGCCCTGGCGGCGCTGAACCACGACCTGTTTGACGCCGCCGTCTGCACTCCGCCCGCCTCGGCCACGCTGTATACGAAAATCAGGCAGGAGGCCGGCCAGCGCCTTGACACGGCGGCGCTGTGCTTTGACGTACCCCGGCCGGAGTTGCCGTCGGTGCCGGAGCTTTACAGGCTCTTTGACCGGTACAACTGGATGTATTTTGACGGCAAGCTGCCACGAGCGCGCATCGAATACTCAAAACGGATGTCATCGGCCGGATCATACACTCCTGAAGAGAAGCTGATCCGGATGGGCCGCAAGTACCACGGCGTTTTCCCCGGTGAGGTCTCCGATACGCTCAAGCACGAAATGATCCATCTGCTCCATATTCAGCATAACGATGCTTTCAAAGCTGAGGCCGCCCGGATCGGCGCCTCAGTCAGGGCTAAGGCTCATCCTTCCCTGCGCAAACCACCGCGGTATATCTACGTTTGCCGACATTGCGGAAGAGAATACCCCCGCCAGCGCCGGTTGCGAATGGCCTCCTGCGGCCATTGTTCGCGCGCGGGCCGGTTCGACCCTCGGTTTAAACTCAAGCTGAAGGCGTCCGCCAGCAGACGTTAGCTGCCGGCCGTCCCCGCGCCCACTGCGAGCGCTTCTGTTCAGTGCATATGCAGGAACCGTCGCGGGCAGTCTGTGACCCTCAGACCGGAAAAAAGCTGGGCAACTTAGGATGCCGGGGAAACAAAGCCCCGGGCGGGCTGTTATATCACCGTTTGCAGCGGTCCGGTCCGCCTGCGGTTGGGCGACAGGAGTGTGGCGGCTTTCCGTGCGGCCGCCGCTCTGGGCACCGGGTCGCATGCTGACAATAACGCAATTCGTCAGGGCCGTGCGCCGCAGGCTTCGGCCCGTGTAAGCCCATATTGCTAAACATCTTGCGATTTTGGCCGACAATCTGATGAGTGAAGCTGATCAGATGCGCCCTCAAAAGGTTAAACGTCGGCTTGACAAAGGTGTTTTTCTGGTTATATTAACCGACCTTTTGACGCAAGTACTCCCGGAAATCTGGGGATGAGAAGGTGATGAAGACATTTATACCGAAAATCGATCCGGCCGCGCGTGAGTGGATAGTCGTGGATCTCAACGGAGCCATCCTCGGCCGCGCAGCCGTGCAGGTTGCCGATATCCTTCGCGGAAAGAACAAACCCACGTTCACGCCGCATCTGGATACGGGCGAGCATGTAGTGGCATTGAACGCCTCCGGCCTCAAGGTGACCGGGAAGAAGATATACCAGAATTACTACTACCGGTATACCGGGTATCCCGGAGGCCTCAGGAGTGTCAGTATGGCTGACCGGATGGCCAAGCATCCGGAAGCTTTATTCCTTTCGACAGTCCGCGGCATGCTGCCGAAGAATCGCCTGGGCCGGCAGGTGATCAAGAAACTGCACGTGTATGTCGGGTCTGAACACCCGCACCGGGCCCAGAAACCAGTCAAAGTCGAACTAAAATAAGCCAATCGAGAGGATATGGAAAAAGACGTTTTCATGGCAACCGGTCGACGCAAGGCGGCGGTGGTGCGCGTACGGCTGCAAGCGGGCAATGGCAGCTTTACGGTCAATGGGCGCGAAGTCGCCGATTATCTCATGCGTGAGGCGTTGATTGAGCTTGCCAGGCGGCCGCTCAAGCTGACAGAGAATCTGGGTGCGTTCGATGTTACCTGCTCGGCTCATGGCGGCGGTATCTCCGGTCAGGCGGGAGCTATCAGTCTCGCGGTCAGCCGCGCTCTGAATCGCTTCAGCGCCGACTACCGTCCCAGGTTGCGCAAGGCGGGCTTGCTCACCCGGGATGCGCGCGAAGTGGAGCGCAAGAAATACGGGCAGCCGAAGGCGCGCAAGCGCTTCCAGTATTCGAAGCGGTAGTCGCCTGGCTCTGGTCCCCCCTGGGGGGAAATAGGCAGTCCCGGTCGACCTGGCCGGTGGTCCCATGATCCACGGGTTCCGGTTGGGGATGACGCCGGGGTGAAGTAAACCAATGCTCTTATAAGGGTTTCGAATGATTTCCGAAAAAATGCGAGAATTTCTGGAGGCTGGGGTACATTTCGGCCACCAGACACGCCGCTGGAATCCCAAAATGAAGCCATTCATCTTTGCGGCGCGAAACGGTATTTACATCATCGACCTCCAGAAGACGATCAATGCGCTGGAGATGGCCAAGAGGAAAGTGCAGGAGGTCATCCAGAGCGGCAAATCGATCCTGCTTGTCGGTACCAAGAAGCAGGCCAAGGAAGTCATCCACGAGCAGGTGGGGCGCTTCAATTGCTTCTTCGTCACGGAACGATGGCTGGGCGGTATGCTGACCAACTTCAACACCATCAAGCAGTCGATTAAAAAGCTAAAAGATATCGAGCGGATGCAGGAAGACGGCACGGTGGAGAAGTTCACCAAGAAGGAGCGCAACCGGTTTGAAAACCAGGCCGGCAAGCTCCGGAAGATACTCGGCGGTATCAAGGAGATGAACTATCTGCCCGGCCTGATGATTGTCGTCGACGCGCGAAAGGAGCAGATTGCCGTTGCTGAGGCCTCCAAGCTGGGCATTCCCATAATAGGCATCATCGACACCAACGCCGATCCCGATCCTATCGATTTTCCGATCGCGGCCAACGACGACGCTATCAAGTCGATCCGTGTGATTCTCAGGGACCTTGTTGACTCCGCTCTCGGAGCCGCAGGCGGTCTGGGTGAGGAGATGGTTCAGAAGGCCGTGGCGGGCGGCGGGACGGCACCGACGAACGCGCCCGCAGCCCCCAGGCGGCAGACGGACAACGAAGTGTAAGAAGGTCTTTGGAAGATGGAAATTACAGCAAAGATGGTCAAGGAGCTCCGCGACAAGACCGGGGCCGGCATGATGGACTGCAAGAAAGCGCTGGGCGAAGCTGAGGGCGACTCTGAGAAGGCGATTGCCGTCCTGCGCGAGAAGGGCATGGCCAGGGCCTCCACGAAACAGGGGCGGGCCACGAGCGAAGGCGTGATTGCGTCGTACATCCACCCCGGCGACAAGCTGGGTGTTATGGTGGAAATCAACTGCGAGACGGACTTTGTTGCCCGAACCGATCAGTTCAGACATTTTGCGCGCGATATCGCTATGCATATAGCAGCGGCTTCCCCTCTCTGCGTCAGGCGCGAAGACCTGGATCCTGAAACGGTGGAAAGAGAAAAAGAGATTTACCGTCACCAGGCCGAAGGTGAGGGCAAACCCGCCAAGGTGCTTGACAAGATTGTCTCCGGACGGCTGGACAAGTTCTACACCGAGGTCGTTCTGCTGGACCAGCCCTACGTAAAGGATAACGATAAGACGGTGGGCGGCCTGGTGCAGGAGACGGTGGGGTCGCTTGGCGAGAACATCGTGGTCAAACGATTCAGCCGTTTTCGGCTCGGCGAATAACATGGAATCCGACAGTAGCAGCGCCAAGTATAAACGAGTCCTGATAAAAATCTCCGGCGAAGCCCTCATGGGTCAGCGCCAGTTCGGGATTGATTCTCCGACTGTCGAAACCATTTGTCATCAAATCAAGGAAATCAGAGATCTCAAGATCGAAACCGGCGTCGTCGTCGGTGGCGGCAATATCTTTCGCGGCCTGAACGCCTCCGAGCGGGGCATGGATCGCGTCACCGCCGACAGCATGGGCATGCTTGCGACGGTCATGAATTCGCTGGCCATGATGGACACGCTGGAGAAAATGGGCATTTTCACCCGCGTGATGTCGGCGGTGCAGATGGAGTCTTTTGCCGAGCCGTACATACGTCGCCGCGCCATTCGTCACATGGAAAAGGGCAGGCTCGTCATTCTGGCGGCCGGCACCGGCAATCCGTATTTCTCGACCGACACCGCTGCCTCCCTGCGAGCCATGGAGGTTAGTGCCGATCTGATGATCAAGGCGACCAACGTCGACGGTGTCTATTCGGCTGACCCGAAAAAGGTCGAGGATGCCCGCTTCTTTCCCCGACTCACCTACATGGATCTGGTGTCCAAGGACCTGCGCGTCATGGATCTGACCGCCGTATCGCTTCTGAAAGACCACAGAATACCCGTACGGGTAGTCAACATAAACATTCCCAGTGTCCTTGCACGCGTTGTTAAGGGCGAGGACGTAGGGACACTCATCTGTTGAGAGTCACATCGGACGGATATGGCTGAGGAGGCTCGGCGATGCTGGAAAAGATCTACGAGGAAACGAGAACGCGGATGACGAAGACGGTCGAGGCCGTGGCACGGGAGCTGGGGACGGTGCGCACCGGCAAGGCTTCACCGCACCTGCTTGATTCGGTCAAGGTGGAAGCCTACGGATCGACCCTGCCGCTGATGCAGCTGGCGACCATCTCGGCCCCTGAACCCAGGTTGCTCGTGGTGCAGGCGTTTGATAAGTCGACGGTCGGCGAGATCGTCAAGGGTATTCAGAAGGCGGATCTCGGCCTCAATCCGGCCGCCGAGGGGAATGCGATCCGGCTGGTCGTCCCGGCCCTCAACGAAGAGCGACGCATGGAACTCGCAAAGCACTGCAAGCATATTGCCGAAGAGGGCCGTGTAGCCATCCGCAATATCCGCCGGGACATCAACGACCGGGTCAAGAATGCGCAGAAAGAAAAACAGATCTCTGAAGATCAGGCAGCGGACGGTCACGATGAGGTCCAGAAGCTCACCAACGACTTCATTGAACAGATCGATCAGCTTCTGACCAGAAAGGAAAAGGAAGTGATGGAGGTGTAGACCTCCGTTACCCTGAAAACCGACTGCGGCCCGGACCGGACGGTCCGGGCTTTTCTGTTTACGCGCCCTGGTCAGGTAGCCGTGGCGGCATCGGGAACCGGCGCCGCCGGATCGTTCAGCCGGGATAGCTGCCGTTCAAATACTGCTTCAGATACCGGTTTTCCGTCTTGATGTCATCCATCTGTGTCTTGGCCACGTCTCCAATCGATACCAGGCCCACGAGACGATCTCGTTCCACGATGGGGATGTGCCTGATCCGGTTGTTGGTCATGATGCCGGCGATATAGCCGATTTCGTCGTCCGGCACGCCGACAATCAAGTCGGTGGTCATCAGTTCCCCGACGCTGGCGCCCTGAAAGCTCCCCGGGTCCTTGTAAGCTCTTTTGAAAATATCCTTGTCACTGATGATGCCCCGCAGTCGGCCCGAATCGTCCACCACGGGCAAGCAGCCGACCCTGTTATTAAGGAGCAGTTCCATGGCCTGGCGGACAGAGGTCTCGGGCGGGGTCGTGACTACTTCACGCGTCTTGGTCCTGAGAATGTCCTTGACTTGCATGCAGTCCCTCGCTGGTTTGGGTGTTGTCCGTCCCGAGCGGAGAAGTCCGGTGGTCAAAAATCCCTTGAGTTAGCCCGGTCGGGTTTCTATTTTAGCTTTACGAGAATAACAGAACCGGTTTTCTCCTATATTATACGACTTCGGTTCCTTGTATGTCAATGAGAAGTTACAGGGTAACGACCTGCTTGCTCCTTCTGGTGTTTGCCACGGCGCTCACGCTTGCCCGGCCGGCCGTGGATACCGATCCGGTGATTCAGTATTACTGGGACAAGGTCCGTGACGTTTATGTCTCGCAGGATCCGGTTTCGGCCGGAATCCGCTATCGCCTGGTTGCTACCACGTATTTCAAGCATATCGACTCCAAGGGCCGTGTGGAGAAAATCGATTCAGCCACCGTGGAGTACTTCTGCCGGGAGGGGCAGGTCGATTCGCAGAAGACGGTAAGCGGTGATGACTCTCGATTTCGCAACCTTGACATTACGATCACCGATATTTTCGGGCTCGACTACCAGCCGTTTTCCTTTCCTAACGATACGGGCGGCGCAGTCCTGGCCATCGGGCTGGATACCGATTCCCTGAGCGCCAATCCCGATGGTCTGATCATGGTCGATCGCTACCGGTACGTTCCGGTTTGGCTGTACCTGTATTATCCGGAGAAACGGGGGTATCGACGTTTCAGCCGCTCCTTTCGATTTACCGAGGTTGACAGCTACGTATTCCCGGACTCGATTTGGGAAGTTGGCGCCAGGCAGGGTGTGTTCAGCCTGGAACACTACCGGTTGGAGACGGGAGTAACCACTATAGAGATCCTGCCCTGAGGCGCCCGGGATCAGCTTGCCCCATGCGGGGGCGGCCTTGCGGTCAATGGGGTTGCCAACGGGGTTGCCAACGGAGCGGTGAAATGGTACCTTTCACGCTATGGCTACGAAGTTGACAGAGACGGACAGGCTCGCCGCCGAAATAGGGTGTTACCCCGACCGCATCCCCGCCCACGTGGCGATAATAATGGACGGCAACGGCCGGTGGGCGGCTCTGCGCAACAAGCCGCGGACTTTCGGCCACGAAATGGGCGTCAGGGCGGTCAAGGAAGTTGTTCGTGCTTCCTCCCAGATCGGCGTCAAGTTCCTCACCCTGTATACTTTCTCCGTCGAGAACTGGAAACGACCCAAGGATGAAGTGGCGGCCCTGATGAAACTGCTCTGTCAGACGACGGTCAGTGAACTCCAGGAGTTGCTCGATAACGACGTCAAGCTCATCACGACTGGTCGCATCAACGGCCTGTCCCAGGACGAGCGCGACATAATCCAGGAGGCGGTCAGGGAAACCAGCCACAACGGCGGCCTCGTGCTCAACCTTGCGCTCAATTACGGCGGGCGTACTGAGATTCTCGATGCCGTGCGGGCCATTGCATACGGCGTCAAGGCCGGTGCGGTTGATCCCCAGACGATTGACGAAGGGCTCTTCTCCAGTTTTCTCTATACCGCCGAGTTGCCCGATCCGGACCTGCTTATTCGTACTTCGGGAGAACTCCGTATCTCCAATTTCCTTCTCTGGCAGACCAGCTATACGGAATTGCATATCATTGATACCCTGTGGCCTGACTTTGGCAGGAAAGAGCTGTTCGAGGCTATTCGCGACTACCAGAGGCGGGAGCGGCGCTTTGGTACCGTGACGGAGGACGGAACTGTACCCGGAGCCGGTTCATGAGCAGGAACCTCGCTGTTCGCATCAGCGTTGCCCTTATTGCCATACCCATCATTCTGTGGTTCGCCTACCGTGGCCAGTGGTGGCTCTTCGGTATGGTGGCGCTCCTGGCCGCCGTGGCGATACTTGAGTTCCTGATACGCGAGGGGCAGAAACCGGGCGGCCTCCTTTTCTGGGTCGTTGTGCTCACCATGGCCGCCCTGTTCTACGCACTGGCGAGCGGCTCCTTGCCGGGCGGCTGGGACGTGCGGCCGTTTGCGTCGTCCGCGCCGCTGATATTTCTGGCCTTCTTTATAATGTCGGGCGTGCTCATATCAGTGGGCAGGGATGCGCCCGACCTGTTGTTCCGGCGCTATACGCGGCTGGTCTGGGGTGTCCTCTACGTGGGAGCGCTGTACCCGTTTGTCTTCCTGCTGGGTCAGACCGTCCGGCTGCCGTACGCGGATTCCTTTACCGGGGGTGATTGCCTGTTGTTCTTGTTCGGCCTGCTGTGGGTTGGTGATACGGCCGCCATGGCGGTCGGCTCGTGGTTTGGCCGACGTCGCCTGGCCCCGGGCGTGTCCCCGAACAAAACGATCGAGGGCTTTGTGGGCGGGCTGGCGGGGGCGCTGGCTATAGGCGTCATCATGGTCTTCTGGAAGTTCAGGGCCGTGGCATGGTACCATGTGCTTGTCGTGGCCGGCGGATGTTCGGTCCTGGGGCAACTGGGTGATCTCGTGGAGTCGGCCTGGAAACGTTCTCTCGGCATAAAGGATTCCTCTGCAATTATCCCCGGACATGGCGGCGTGCTGGACCGCTTCGATTCACTGTTGTTTGCCGCGCCGTTCATGTACTTCTACCTGAGAGCGTTCATCACGGGATGAAAATTCTCGACTGGTTCTTTGCCGCCCGCCCGCTGCTGCACGTGCCGGTCTGGTCGGTCTTTCTCGTCGGCCTGCACTATCACCATCAACTCTCCGGCGGCACGTTCCAACCCGTCGATCTGCTGCTGATGGTGTCCCTGAGTCTTCTCTTTGCGGCCGCGTTCTACGTTAACCAGGTCTTTGACCGGGAATCCGATCGGATCAACCGAAAGGGAGGCTTCCTGGAGAGCGGGCTGATTTCCGAGCGCGCCATGATGGCCTCGTATCCGCTTTTGTCGATCCTGGCGCTGGCCTCGACCCTGCTTCTCTCAGCGGTGACGCTGGTCATCTTCCTGCAGATCGTCGTACTTGCCCTCATATACTCCGCGCCGCCGGTAAGGCTGAAAGACAGGCCCGCGGGCGGCCTTTTTGCCAATGCCTACGCCCACGGATTTCTCGTGTCGCTGGCGGTCATGCCGGAGATGACGATGCACAACGCCGGCCTGCTCGGATGGGATAACCCGTTCTATTTTGCTCTTGCCGTCGGCGCCGTCTACATCCTCACGACCATTCCCGACGAGAAGGGTGACCGGCTGACCGGCAAACGGACCCTGGCCGTGATTTTCGGACGCACCGGCAGCCTCGTTGCGTCGTTGGTGCTGATGCTCGCCTCGGCATACGTTGCGCGGGAATCGGGTTTCTTTCTGCTCTTCAGCCTCTCGGCATTTGCGGCAGTGACAATTGTCGCGGCGCTGGTGTGGCGCACGCTGGCGGCGGTACGGCTGGCGGCCAAGCTCCCCCTGCTGCTGCTGACGGCTCTGGCCGGGTTCTGGTATCCCGGATACTTCGTGTTTATAGTTGCCCTGCTTGTCGGCACGCGGATATATTACAAAAAGCGGTTCGGTGTCGTATATCCGAAGGTGGCCTGAGGCGGCGCATGCGTGCAGGAATTGTCGGACTGTTGCTGGTGATTGTCGGCTGTACCCCCTTCCCCCGGTACGCCAAACACGCCTCGGTGACGCCGCGTGAGACGATCCCCTTTCGAGAATCGTATACGACCAACGACTACATCCGTCTCGGTCTCATCCTCCAGCGGTACCTCGGGAAACCCTACGTCGGAAAGTCGCGATATGAGGAGGGTCTGGACTGTTCGATGTTCGTCCGTGACGTCTTCCGCGAATTCAACAAAACCGATCTGCCGCGGACGGTCGAGGAGCAGTACGCCCAGGGCACGGAGGTGCCGCACAGCCGCATTACGTTCGGAGACCTGGTGTTCTTCCGCACCGAGCGGGGGCGGATATCACACGTCGGCGTGTACGTCGGCCACAACGACTTCATTCACGTGTCCAGCTCGAACGGCGTGATCATCAGCGGTCTCAGCGAGCAATACTGGGCGGAACGTTATGCCGGGGCGAAACGTATACTCAGCGATTCGCGACCGTGAACCGGCCGTCGGCTTTTCCGGTTACAGAGGACATGAGCAGATCCGAAAGCGAACTGAAACTCAAACTGAAAAACCTGCCCGCCCAACCCGGGATCTACCTGTTCAAGAACGCCCAGGGCAAGGTAATCTACATCGGAAAAGCAAAAAACCTGCGCAACCGGGTGCGCACGTACTTTCAGGCGTCCCGTCGGCTCGACGCCAAGACTGAGCGCCTGGTCTCCCAGGTGACGGATTTCGACCTGCTGGTGACAGACAACGAGATCGAGTCGCTTATTCTCGAAGCCAATCTCGTTCACGAGAACAAACCGCGCTACAATGTCGCTCTCAGGGACGACAAGCACTTCCCGTATATCAAGATTACCAGGGGACCCTTCCCGCGCGTGCTTATCGTCAGGCGGCTGCAAAAGGACGGCGCCACCTATTTCGGGCCGTACACGGCGGCCGGAAGTATGCGCAAGACCTACGAGCTTCTGACCCGCCTGTTCAAAATCCGAACCTGCAACCTCGTCCTGCCGCCGCCTGAAGGGAAGACGTACAAGGTGTGCCTCGACTACCATATCAACCGGTGCGGCGGGCCGTGTGTGAACCTGCAGTCGCAACAGGAGTACGGCGAACTGGTGAAGTCGGTGTCGATGGCGCTCTCCGGGCACACCAGGGAGCTTGTCAGCCGTCTGACGGAACGGATGCAGGCGGCCTCGGAAGAGCAGCAGTACGAGGAAGCCAGGGAACTGCGAGACCAGATTGACGCCATCGGATCAGTCATGGCATCTCAGCACGCCGACATCGGCGAGATACTGGATCGCGATATCATCGCCGTGGCTCGCCAGGACCGGATAGCCGTGGCCGTCGTGATGCAGATTCGCGAGGGGGTGCTGATCGGCAGGCAGGACTTCCAGCTGTCGGCCGAGAGCGAGGACAGCGACGAGACCATTCTCGAGAGCTTTTTCACGCAGTACTACAACCACCAGCCGAACCTGCCTGACGATATCTGCATTCCCCGCGAGTTGGCTTCGGCCGGGCTGATGCAGCGGTGGCTGGCAAAGTTGAAGGGGTCGAAGGTGAAGATCTTCACTCCCAAAATCGGCGCCAAGCAGAGGCTTGTCGATCTCGCCGCTGCCAACGCCCGCTTGCTTCTCGATGAACTGCTGATTCAGAAGCGCGCCTTGAACGAACGCACGAGCAAGATGGTTTCGACCCTGCAGGATGAGCTGGCTCTGACGTTTGCCCCACGGACCATGGTGTGCTTTGACATCTCCAACACCGGCGAAACGGATGCCGTGGGTTCCTGCGTGTTCTTTGAAAACGGCCGACCGAAGAAAAGCCGGTACCGGCATTTCAGGATCAAGGGTGTCGCGGGTCAGGACGATTTCAGCATGATGCGGGAAGTCATCGGTCGATATTTCCATCGCCTCAATGAAGAGAACATCGAGCCGCCCAGCCTGACAGTCGTTGACGGCGGCAAGGGGCAACTCTCCGCGGCGCTGGCCGAGCTTAAGTCGCTGGGCATGGCCAACCAGCCCGTCATCGCCCTGGCCAAGCGGCTCGAGGAGATATACCTGCCCGGTCGGTCGCAGCCCGTCACGGTCGCCAGGAGTTCCCCCGCGCTGATGCTTCTCAAGCGCATTCGCGATGAGGCCCACCGCTTTGCGATCACGTACAACCGCAAGGTGCGGCAGAAGCGCACGATCAAATCGGCCCTTGACGACATCCCGGGGATAGGCCGGGCTCGTCGGCAGGCTTTGCTGACGAAATTCGGATCCGTTGAAAGGATAAGAAAAGCTTCCATCGAAGACCTCACCGAACTTCGGGGTATCACCGAAAAACTCGCCCGGGAGATTCTCAGGGGCGTGGCCCGGTAACAGACGGGCGGCCGGTCGCGACCGCGCTGTGCTCGGACGTCGGGTACTCCGGATGTTGACTTTCTGTCCTCACGTTCAGACGACGCCGCGCCCGCCAATTAACCGTTGCCGAGAACCGCTGCGTTTGCCTATACTCCATTATGCTTGAGTCTCCGCAGGCCTATACCGTGACCGCCGTTACCCGGATGATCAAGAACAGCGTGGAAGAACAGTTCGCTGATATCTGGGTCGAAGGTGAGATTTCCAACTATCACCTGCACACCTCCGGCCACCGGTATATCAGCCTGAAGGATGAGAACGCCGTTCTCCGCGCTGTAATGTGGCGATCATACGGCGGGTACTTGAAGTTCGAACCCGAGGACGGCCAGAAGGTCCTCGCCTTTGGCAGCGTTACCGTCTATGAAAAGGGTGGCCAGTACCAGCTTGTCTGCCGCAAGCTTGTGCCGGTAGGCATCGGCCCGCTCGAGTTGGCCTTTCGGCAGTTGTACGACAAGCTCTCCCGGCAGGGTTTTTTCGACGAGGACAGAAAAAAGGAGATTCCGGAGTATCCGCAGAGAATCGGCATCGTCACCTCGCCGACCGGGGCGGCCATCCGCGACATCATCCAGATTGCCCGGCGTCGTAACAGTTCTGTCCAGCTTGTAATCTTTCCCGCGCAGGTCCAGGGGGAGGGCGCCGAGGAGACTATCGCGGCCGGTATCCGGTATTTCAACACGCGTGATGATATCGACGTTATCATCACCGGTCGCGGCGGCGGCTCGCTCGAAGATTTGTGGCCCTTCAACACCGAGACGGTCGTGCGTGCCATCGTCGACTCGATAATTCCGGTGGTATCGGCGGTGGGCCACGAGATTGACACTACCCTGTCGGATCTGGCCGCGGATCTTCGCGCCCCCACGCCGTCAGCGGCCGCCGAACTGGTGGTGTGGTCGCAGCGCGATTTCAGGCAGCAGGTGCGGTTGCTGGTGTCGGCTCAGGCACAGCATCTCAATTCGCTGGTGCGGCAGGCGCGGCAGGGCCTTCGATCCGCTCTCCGACGGCCCGTCTTCATTCGTCCGTCGGACATGATAGATCAGCGCCGCCAGTATCTTGACAACCTGTTTCGATTGCTCGTGGCGGCCGGAAAAAACCGCTTTGAGCAATCGAAAAGCAGGTTATCTTTACTGGCGGTCCGACTCGATGCTCTTTCACCGTTGAACATCCTGGCGCGGGGGTACTCGGTGACTCGAACACCCGATGATGGTGCCGTGATCAAGTCGAGCCGGGAACTTACGGCCGGGCAGAGGGTTGAGACGATACTGGCCCAGGGCCGTTTCATCTCCAGGGTAGAGGAACAGGATAGAGGAAAGCGCTGAAGCGTATGCCGGCAAAAAAGAAGTTCGAGGACTACGAATCGGCCCTGGCTCGATTGGAGGAGATCACCGAGACTCTCGAATCCGGCCAGGCGAAACTGGAAGAAGCAATCACGCTATATAATGAAGGACTGGAAATTGCCAGGTTCTGTGATCAAAAACTCGTCCAGGCAGAGAAGAAAATAAAGGTCATTTCCGATAAAGACGGACTGTTCGCCGAGGAGGACCTGGACGAGGAGAAGGAGACGCGGTGAAGTCCGTGGAGGCTGTCGACGGCCGGCTGTACCTTCAGAAGGCACGAAAGCTCGTTGACGAGTTGATTGAAAAGTACCTCCCGCCCGGCGATTCGGAACCGAAAGCCCTGCATGAAGCGATGCGGTACTCGGTGATGGCCGGTGGCAAGCGTATCCGCCCCATACTGTCGCTGGCCGCCTACGAATACTGCAACGGCGACCCCGACGCGGCCCCGGCGACGATCTATCCGGCGATGGCGGCTCTCGAGATGGTTCACACGTATTCGTTGATACACGATGACCTGCCGTGTATGGACGATGATGACCTGCGGCGGGGGAGGCCGACCTGCCACAGGAAATTCGGTGAGGCACTGGCCGTCCTGGCCGGTGATGCGCTGCACGTGGTCGCCTTTCGGCTGATGGCCCGCACCGGCTGCAACGAGGCCGTCATTGAGCTGGCCGATGCCGTGGGCACGTCCGGAATGCTGGGAGGTCAGGTTGCGGATATCGAAGCCGAGGGACGACCGGCCTCGCGTGATGAAGTGATCAGGATCCACACCCGTAAGACCGGTGCGCTTATGCGCGGAGCGGTGAGGATCGGGGCCTTGCTGGCCGGCGCCGAGCCTGCCACGCTGGCGCGGCTGACCGCTTATGGCGAAAAGATCGGACTGGCCTTTCAGATCATAGATGATATCCTGGATATCGAAGGAGATCGGGAAATTCTCGGAAAACAAGTCGGTTCCGATAGTAAAAAGCGTAAGGCTACTTACCCGGGAGCGGTCGGGCTCGAGACAGCCCGCCGGGAGGCGGCGGCGCTCGTGGACGCTGCCCTTGAAGCACTTAATGACCACGAGGACAACATTCTGAAGTATATTGCCCGCTTTATTGGGCAGAGGGAAAGCTGAACGGTTCAGCAGCGCGGTCCCATGGCGCATCTGGATAAGATCAACAACCCGCAGGACACGAAGAAACTCTCGATTGAACAGTTGGTCGAGCTGGCCGATGAGGTCAGGAACGAGATTATCTCGGTGGTTTCTCAGACCGGCGGGCATCTGGCCTCCAACCTGGGCACGGTCGAGTTGACGCTTGCCCTGTACTACGTTTTCGATTTGCCCCGCGACCGCGTGATCTGGGACGTCAGCCACCAGACCTATACGCACAAGCTGCTGACCGGCCGCCGCGACCGGTTCGGCACTCTTCGCAAGTATCACGGTCTGTCCGGCTATTGCAGCCGGGCCGAATCACAATACGATCACTTCGGCGCCGGCCATGCCTCAACGTCCATTTCTTCAGCCCTGGGATTCGCCGCGGCCAGAGACTTGCGGGGAGATGACCACAAGGTGATTGCGGTGATCGGCGATGGTGCCATGACCGGCGGACTGGCTTTCGAAGGTCTGAACAACGCCGGATCGCTCCGGAAGGACCTGCTTGTGGTCCTGAACGATAACACCTGGTCAATCTCAAAAAACGTCGGCTCCATCTCCAAGTATCTTACGGGCATAATGGCCGACGAGAAGTTCAACAAGCTTCGGCGCGAGGTATGGGAGTTGACCGGACGGTTCAAGCGACGGGACAAAATCCGCCAGACTATTCATCGGATCGAAGAGTCGATTAAGGGATTCCTGGTCCCCGGTATGCTCTTTGAGAAACTGGGCTTCCGGTACTTCGGCCCCATCGATGGCCACGACCTTCCACAACTGGTCAAGACGCTCAAGGACATCAAGAACATTACCGGTCCCATCATGCTTCACGTGGCCACCACCAAGGGCAAGGGGTTCTGCCCGGCCGAAGAGAATGCATACAAGTTTCACGGCATCGGCAAGTTTGACAAGGTTACGGGCCGGGCCGCGACAGCATCCGGCGCCCTCCCCGTTTACACCGATGTGTTTGGCGAGACTATGGTTGAGCTTGCGGCCGAGAACGAAAAAGTCGTGGCCGTCACGGCGGCAATGTCGTCCGGGACCGGTCTCGATGAGTTTGCCGAACAGTACCCCGACCGGTTTTTCGACGTCGGAATCGCCGAGGGACACGCGGCCTGTTTCGCCGCCGGGCTGGCGGCCGACGGGATGCGCCCGTACCTGGCGGTCTATTCGACGTTCATGCAGCGCGCCTACGATCAGGTTATCCACGATATGGCCATTCAGAAGCTGCCGGTGGTCATATGTATGGACCGGGCCGGGCTGGTGGGCAACGACGGGCCGACCCATCATGGCGTCTTTGACCTCGCCTATCTCTCGACCGTTCCCAACGTGACCGTGGCCGTCCCGAAGGACGGCGATGAACTGCGGTCGATCCTCCACTACGCCGCCCGGCACACCGGCGGCGGGATAATTGCCGTCAGGTATCCCCGAGACAAGGTGCCCTCTCCCGTAAGCGAGGAAATCAAACCGATACAGTGGGGGACCTGGGAGTGGCTCACGGATCCCGGCGACGTCGCGGTGCTCGCGCTCGGCTCCATGGTCGGGCCGGCCTTGCAGGCGGCTGAATTGCTCCGGGCTCGTGACCTCAGGGTTGCCGTGGTCAACGCTCGATTCGTCAAACCGTTTGACCGGGAAGCGCTGGAGCGAATCAGGCAGGACTCCCGAGCGATTGTCACGGTAGAGGAAGGGCAGGTCCGGGGTGGATTCGGACAGGCCGTTGCCGGGTCGCTCCTCTCGGAAGGCTACGCGGGGAAGTTCAGGGCACTCGGGCTGGCCGACGCTTTCGTAGCTCATGGCGGCCGCAAAGAATTGTTGCACGATGCCGGCCTGGATGCCGAGGGGCTGGTGGCGTCAATCGAACAGGTGCTGGCCTCTGACGAGAAGTCTGAGCACGCAGCCGGGAAGCTGTCCTTTCTTAGCGGTGTCCGTCTGCGCAAGAAGACCCGTCCGGCCGGTATCTCGGTAACCGGTGGGGATCCGGAATAAGGTCGCTTCGCCGGGTACCCGTATTCTCTCCTTGCCTTCTCCTTATATTAGCGGTTATGTTGCGTCTCGGAGAACGTAACCATGCGGTTTGGATTAATAGCCAATCTTCGGCGGACCGGGGCCAGGGAAGCCATCAACTCGTTTATCGACTGGGCGCACCAGAATAAGCAGGAACTGGTTCTGTGCGAAGAACTCCGCACCGCCGTGCCCGAGTATCCTCGTATCTGTCCCCGGGACCAGCTGGTGACCGAAGTCGATATTCTGGTCTCGATGGGCGGCGACGGGACGATCCTGGCCACGGCCCGGTTGGTCGGCGCCGCGGGCACGCCGCTGCTCGGCATCAACCTCGGCTCGCTCGGCTTTCTGACTCAGCAGACGCCGCAACAGCTGATTCCCGCCTTGGACGCCATTGTGAGCGACAAGTACACTATCGAGGAGCGCATGCTGCTGAAGGCGGAATTGCAGAACACCGGCCAGCCGTCCGCACCATATGCGCTTAACGACGTGGTCGTCGACAACGGCCCGGTCAGCCGTGTTATCAGTATCAACCTGCGGGTCAACGGCGAGGACGTCGTGACGTACATTGCCGACGGCCTGATACTGTCGACCCCGACCGGCTCGACCGCTTACTCGCTGGCCGTGGGCGGACCGATTGTGACGCCGGGGTTGGACGCCATTATCGCCGCTCCCATCGCCCCCTTTTCACTGACCACGCGGCCGATGATCTTCTCGGGGGACGACGTCCTGGAGGTGAGCATTGCCTCGGATCGAAGGGCGGCCATTCTCACGCTCGATGGTCAGGTCAGTCTGTCGCTGAAAGACTCGCAGTCTGTCAGGATCTCCCGGGCGGAGTTTCGCACCCGCTTCATAGTCTTCGCAGGGAACTCCTACTATAAGCTTCTCCGAAGCAAGCTCAACTGGGGTATGCCGCCGAATTTCTGACCCGTGCAGGCCGGCAAGCCCGGTGACCTTCCACCTCAGCAAAAAACACCTTGCCAAAGCGGGGCCGGCCGGATAGTATAAATGCGGTCGCAGGCGGGAGTAACTCAGTTGGTAGAGTCACAGCCTTCCAAGCTGTTGGTCGCGAGTTCGAGCCTCGTCTCCCGCTCCATTTTTTTCTGATCGCAGTCCGGGCAAAGCGCCGTGAAAAAGATCCATTCCACAGCACCGGTCATCCTGATACTCCTCGTAGCCGCCATGCTCTCCTGTATTGAACGGAAACCGGAGCGGCTGACCAAAAGAGAGTCCCCTGTATCGGCAGAATTGAAGTCTCTGGTCGCGGAACGGGAGCGCCTGTTGCAGACTGACAGTCTGTCTCCGGGTCAGGCCGCGGCCGTGGGCCAGCGGCACCGTCACACAGTTTATCGCTTTATGGCAAAGGCACTTATCCGGGAACCTGAGGACCTGTACAGGGCCGCCCTGTTGCTCGGCCCCGATGACGAGTCAACCGCCGCTGAGGTCTGTCTTCAGGCGCACTACCTGGCAGCCGAGGCCGCATCGAAAGGGCATATGCCCGCCCGGTATGTGGCAGCGACCAGCCTGGACCGGTACCTGGTGCTCTCGGGGAGATTGCAACTGTATGGCACACAGTATCTTAAGGATGACGCCGGAAAGTACAGGCTTTACCCCTATGACACTGCCACGACGGATTCAACCCGTGCGGAATGGGGTGTGGCGCCACTCGACTCGCTTATCGCACGCGTGGGCGCTCTTACCGAGAGTGCGACAGATTAGCCGAGTGTGAAAACTGTGTGTTTTTTGCACAAACTTCCTAACTAAATACGCGTTCTAACCGATTACTTGGGCAACAGCGGTCCAGTGCGGTCCTTGAGAGCGGCCAAGAAATGGCTTGACAAGGGTGGGGGTCGGGATATATTTAGGGCTCGCCGGAACGGCGAGGTGTGTCTAGAATCGGCGCGGAAGCAAACTGAAGGCCCAGATAGCTCAGTTGGTAGAGCACATCCTTGGTAAGGATGAGGTCACCAGTTCGATCCTGGTTCTGGGCTGTTTTACGATTTGAAGGAGAGTCGTGAGTGATGGCGAAGGAGAGGTTTGATCGCAGCAAGCCGCATGTGAATGTGGGTACGATTGGTCACGTTGATCATGGGAAGACGACGTTGACGGCGGCGATGACGATGGCGTTATCGAAGCGATACCATCGGGGGGAGGTGCGGACGTTTGACTCGATCGACAATGCGCCGGAGGAGCGTGAGCGAGGGATAACGATCGCGACGGCTCACGTGGAGTATGAGACGGAGCATCGTCATTACGCGCATGTAGATTGTCCGGGTCACGCGGATTACATAAAGAACATGATCACGGGGGCGGCTCAGATGGACGGGGCGATATTGGTGGTATCGGCGTCGGATGGGCCGATGCCTCAGACGCGGGAGCACATTTTATTGGCTCGTCAGGTGGGGGTACCGTTCATCATCGTGTATTTGAACAAGGTGGACATGGTGGATGATCCGGAGTTACTGGATTTAGTGGAGTTAGAGGTACGGGATTTACTGACGCAGTACAAGTTTCCTGGGGATGATGTGCCGGTGATACGGGGGTCGGCGTTGGAGGCGTTGCAGGCGGGGACGTCGGACGCGTCGGCTGATGATCCGGCGTTCAAGTCGGTATTTGAGTTATTGGAGGCGTGTGACACGTACATACCGGAGCCGAAGCGTGAGACGGACAAGCCGTTTTTGATGCCGGTGGAGGATGTATTTTCGATCACGGGTCGTGGCACGGTGGGGACGGGTCGCGTGGAGCGTGGGGTGATCAAGCTGGGGGACGAGGTTGAGATCATCGGTTTTGGAGAGACGCGCAAGACGGTGGTAACGGGGGTGGAGATGTTTCGGAAGTTGCTTGACCAGGCCCAGGCGGGCGACAACGTGGGGTTGTTGTTGCGAGGTGTTGACAAGGAGGACTTAGAGCGGGGGATGGTGGTAGCGTCTCCGGGGACGGTGACGCCGCATCAGCATTTCAAGGCTGAGGTGTACGTATTGACGAAGGAGGAGGGGGGTCGTCACACGCCGTTTTTTGACGGGTATCGGCCGCAGTTTTATTTTCGGACGACGGACGTGACGGGTGTGGCTAGTTTGCCGGAGGGAGTGGAGATGGTGATGCCGGGTGACAACGTGTCGCTGGACGTGCAGTTAATCACGCCGATCGCGATGGAGAAGGAGCTTCGCTTCGCCATCCGCGAGGGCGGCCGGACGATCGGTGCCGGCGTCATCGCTGAAATTTTGGAGTAAGCGCAAGAGCGAGTGAAAAGGCGGCCTTGAGATGCCCAGAGACAAGATCACGCTGGCCTGTGGTGAGTGCAAGCGGCGCAACTACGATTCGACCAAGAACAAGCGGACCCACCCCGGGCGGGTGGAGTTCCGGAAGTACTGCCCGTTCTGTAACAAGCACACGCCGCACAAGGAGACCAGGTAGAGAATAAACGTGAAGGCCAGTAGCTCCAATCGGTAGAGCGCCGGTCTCCAAAACCGGATGCTGGGGGTTCGAGTCCCTCCTGGCCTGCAAAAGCTCCAGTTTTCAGGCAGGTTGTTTTGCATAAGATCCAAAAGTACCTGAAGGAAATCATGGCCGAGTTGCGGAAAATGACTTGGCCGAACAGGGATGAACTTGTCGGTTCCACAATCGTTACGATGGTCGTGTCAATGATCATTGCGATTTTTGTCGGCATCGTGGACCGAATCCTCACGCTGGGGATTACTTCCATTTTCCGGGGGTGAGAAGTTAGCGATGGCGTTACGCTGGTATGCGGCACATACGTACTCGGGACACGAGCAGAAGGCGAAGATGTATCTTGAATCGGCTATCGCCAATGCCGGTCTGGAGGAGAAGTTCGGACAGGTTCTGGTGCCGACGGAACAGGTGACCGAAATGCGGCAGGGTCGCCGTTCCACCACCACCAAGAAATTCCTGCCCAGCTATATCCTGATCGAGATGGAACTGGACAAGGTGACTCAGAATCTGGTGACCTCGACCCCCGGCATCACGAACTTTGTGGGTTCGGGGGGGAATCCGACGCCGCTGAAGGAGGAGGAGGTTCAGCGCATTGTCGGGCAGATCGATCGCAGCCGGACGGAGGAGGTTTCCGAAGTTCCGTTCCAGGCGGGCGATCCGGTAAAAGTCAACGACGGCCCGTTCCAGGACTTCTCCGGGACCGTCAGCGAAGTGAACATGGAACGGCGCAAAGTCAAGGTAATGGTTTCGATTTTCGGCCGCCCCACGCCGGTGGAACTCGATTTCCTTCAAGTGGAAGTCGAAAAATCCAAGGCTTAGGGCCTCACGGGGATCGCATCGGGAGAGTAAACAGAAGTGGCCAAGAAGGTAGCAGCCGTCATAAAGCTTCAAATCCGCGCCGGTCAGGCCAATCCGGCCCCGCCGGTAGGCCCGGCGCTCGGCCAGCGCGGTGTCAATATCATGGAATTCTGTAAGGCCTTTAACGCCAAGACACAGACCGGCAACGGGATACTCACACCCGTGATTATCACGGTGTACCATGATAAATCGTTCACTTTCGTGACGAAGACACCGCCGGCCTCGACCCTGCTGAAGATGGCGGCAAAGGTGCAGAAAGGCTCGGGTGTCCCCAACAAGGACAAGGTTGGCGCCGTGACGCGGGACCAGGTGCGCGAGATCGCGCAGACCAAGATGCAGGACCTTAACGCGGCGTCGCTGGATCACGCGATGAGCATGGTCGAGGGTACGGCGCGTTCCATGGGGATCGAAATCGTTTAAGAGATGCACAAAGTGATTCGTTAGAACCTCGGCGGCCCGCGGGCCGCTGGCAGGGAGAACCAGAACGTATGAAACGCTCGAAGCAGTACAAGGCCTACCGTGACAAGTTGGATCGGGCGCGCCGTCATCCCGTCGCGGAGGCGGTCAAGATCCTGAAAGAAAGTCACTACGCCAAGTTCAATGAGTCAGTAGAAATCGCGGTCCGGCTGGGAGTCAATCCCAAGCACGCCGACCAGATGGTCCGCGGCACGGTGGCTCTTCCCCACGGTGCCGGTAAGGCGGTCCGGGTGGCGGTTTTCGCGCAGTCAGAGAAGGCGACGGAAGCGACCGAGGCGGGCGCCGATTTCGTCGGTGCCGACGACCTGGCCGAGAAGATTAAGGGCGGCTGGACGGATTTCGACGTTGCCGTGGCCACGCCGGACATGATGCGTCACGTCGGCAAGCTGGGCAAGATCCTCGGTCCTCGCGGTTTGATGCCGAACCCCAAAACCGGCACGGTTACCATGGACCTGGCCAAGACCATCAAGGAGCTTAAGGCCGGGCGAATTGAGTTCCGGGTCGATCGCCAGGCGAACGTTGCCAGCGCCATCGGCAGGCTGTCGTTTACGGAAGATCAGATAGTCGAAAACGTGCACGCTTTTGTCGACGCCATTGTGCGGGCCAAGCCGGCGGCGGCCAAGGGTACCTACCTGCTCGGAGTTTCGATCTGCTCGTCGATGAGCCCGGGCTTAAAACTGGACCACCAGGAACTGGTGGCCGCGACCAAGCGGTAAGTGGAAAGGGAATAAGCATGCCGAAGCCGGAAAAAGTTGAAGCGGTCGCGGATATTCGAAAGCTCTTCGAGGAATGTGGCTCGTATTTCATTACCGACTACCAGGGACTCAACGTAGCGGACATTACGGTACTGCGGAAGAACCTGCGTGAGAATAACGTGCGCTTTCTGGTGGCCAAGAACACGTTGCTGCGTCTGGCCGCGAAGGATGCCGGTCAGTCCGGTCTTGACGACTACTTCGCGGGGCCGACAGCCGTGGCCTTCGCCGCCGATGACCCCTCGGTGGCGGCCAAAATCCTGTATGATTCTTACAAGACCAGGGAGCTACCCCGGGTTAAGGCGTTCGTGGTGGAGGACCAGTTGCACGGTGCGGACGAGATCACGCGTCTGGCTTCCCTTCCCCCGAGAGAGGTCCTCCTGTCACAGCTCGTGGCTGCGGTCGAATCTCCTTTCACCAGCCTGGTGGCGGCCCTCGATGCCGTCTTCCACGAGTTGATGGGGACGATTGACGCCCTGGCTCAAAAGAGAACGGATGAAGGATGATAGAATGCTGAGACGTTACGGGTCTGCGCCTCGCCCACGCTTCTAGGTGGCTTCGTCTCGCCATCTGGGATCGAGGTAACCCCGAAAGACAGGTGTTAACAACGAAATGCTGATGAAGACGAGGTAATAATCGTGGCAAAGGCAGCGATTGACGAAATTGTTGAGAAGATTTCCAATCTGAACGCGATGGAACTGGCCGATCTTTCCAAGGAGATTCAAGAGAAGTTCGGTGTGACGGCCGCCGCGCCGGTGGTCATGGGTGGCGCGGTGGCAGCCGCGGGCGCCGCCGCTGAAGCGGTCGAGGAACAGACCGAGTTCGACGTGGTCCTTAACGGCGCTGGTGACAAGAAGATACAGGTCATCAAAGTGGTGCGTCAGCTCACGTCGCTGGGTCTCAAGGAGGCAAAGGACCTGGTTGACGGTGCTCCGGCAAAGGTGAAGGAAGGTGTCTCCAAGGATGAGGCCGAAGCGGCCAAAGCCAAGCTCGAAGAGGTTGGCGCGCTGGTCGAGGTCAAGTAGATTCTGAAGCCTATGTGGCCGGGAACTATCCCGTTCCCGGTCGGTTACATACCGTTGAGGAAGGACGACAAAGATTTTTCCCATTGTCTGTTTATATCGTTGGTGAATTGACTGCGGCTAATAACTCCCGATGGCGCTTGCGCGGGGAGTAAATGAAATAGATGACAGGATCACCACTGGTTTGTCACAATTTATTGCATTCTGGATCGCGGGCGCCGGTCGCGACAGCGTATTGTTGCGCCCGGCAGGTTCCGTCTTGGTGTTAGGAGGATAGTGTTTTGGTGGAGGCACGTACTATCGCGAGGAAATCATACGGGTCACTTCAGGATGCCTGCGAAATGCCGAATTTTCTGGAGGTACAGCTCAAGTCTTACCATGATTTTCTCCAGTTGAACATACCGCCGGAAAAGCGGAAGATCTCGGGACTCCATCAGATCTTCACTGATATCTTCCCCGTAACTGACATTCACGAGAATTTCTCCCTGGAGTATGTCAGTTATCATCTCGGCCCCACCCGGTACAGCATCGACGAGTGCCGGGAACGCAACATGACCTTTGCCTCGCCCTTGAAGGTGACCATGCGGCTGATCAGCCGCAAGGGGGAGGAAGGCCACAAGGAAGTCAAGGATATCATCGAGCAGGACGTGTACCTCGGGGAGCTGCCGCTGGTGACGGAGTGGGGTACGTTCGTCATTCACGGCGCCGAGCGCGTGATCGTCAGCCAGCTGCACCGCAGCCCCGGCGTCTTTTTTGACGAAACGATTCACCCCAACGGCAAGAAACTCTTCTCCGCGCGCGTGATACCCTACCGGGGCAGTTGGGTGGAGTTCGCTCTGGATCTTCACGACGTCATGTGGGTGTACATCGACTCGAAGCGCAAAGTGCCGATCACGACACTGCTGCGCGCCATCGGCTATTCGACTGACGAGGATCTGGCCGACCTGTTGTACAAAGTCGGGAAGTTCTCGCTGGCCGGCAAGAAGCCGGCCGACCATGAAGGGTCGTTCGTCGGTGAGACGGTGGTCGACAAGGAAACCGGCGAGTTGCTCTACGGCGTCGGCGAACCCATGACCGAAACGGTGATTGACCGGCTCAAGGAGAACGGCAACCGCTCCGTGCGCGTAATCCTCCCGGAGGCAGGGCGGGAAACCTGGGTAATCCTGAACAGCCTGAAGAAGGATCCCACCAAGTCGCGCGAGGAAGCCCTGGTAAGAATTTACTCCCTGCTCCGCCCCGGCGAACCGCCCACGCTTGAGATGGCCGAGACGCTTCTCGAAAAGCTGTTTTTCAACAGCAAGCGTTACGATCTCGGAGAGGTGGGGCGCTACATGATCAACCAGCGCCTGGGGTTGACCATTCCGCTTGAGAAGACGGTCTTTGACAACACCGACTTTGTTGAGATTACCAAGTACCTGGTGGGCCTTCGCAACGAGAAGGGTTTCACCGATGACATTGACCACCTCGGGAATCGCCGGGCGCGCACGGTCGGAGAGCTGCTCACCAATCTTTTCTCGGTCGGACTCTCCCGCGTCGCCCGAACCATTCGCGAGCGGTTGTCCCTGAAGGACCAGGAGAACGTCACTCCCCAGCTTCTGGTGAACGCCCGTACGGTCTCGTCCGTTGTGGAGAGCTTCTTCGGGTCTTCACAGCTGTCACAGTTTATGGATCAGACCAATCCGCTGTCGGAGCTGACCCACAAGCGGCGTCTTTCAGCCCTGGGTCCGGGCGGCCTGACGCGGGAGCGGGCCGGTTTCGAGGTGCGCGACGTGCATCACACGCACTACGGCCGGATGTGCCCGATCGAGACCCCCGAGGGACCCAATATCGGGCTGATTACTTCCATGGCCACCTTTGCCCGCATCAACAAGTACGGCTTCTTGGAAACGCCGTATCGGAAGGTCATCAAGGGACGGGCCTCCGACGAGATCCAATACCTGTCGGCCGATGAAGAGGACCGGTATCACATCGCTCAGGCCAATGAGCCGCTTGACAAAGACGGTCGCTTCGTTCATGAGAGAATCCTGTGCCGCCGGCGTTCCGACTACCCGCTGGTGTTGCCCGAGGAAGTTGATTTCATGGACGTTTCCCCGAGGCAGATTGTATCGGTGGCCGCTTCTTTGATCCCCTTCCTGGAGCATGACGACGCCAACCGAGCGCTGATGGGTTCGAACATGCAGCGCCAGGCCGTGCCCCTGCTGAAGACCGAGGCGCCGATCATCGGCACCGGCATGGAGCGCAAGACGGTGGTGGACGCCGGGGCGGTGGTGCTGGCCAGGGGTCCGGGAGTCGTGAAGTACGTGGATGCCACCAAGGTGATCATAACGCCTCAAGTAAAGCCGCGGCCGAACCAGCTGGGGTACTTCGAGGATGAAGTGTACCACCTGACGAAATATCGCCGGTCGAACCAGGACACCTGTATCAGTTACCATCCCGTGGTCAGAGAGGGCGCTGCCATCAAGGCCGGTGATACGCTGGCGGACGGTCCGGCGGTCGAGGCCGGTGAACTGGCCCTGGGTAGCAACACGCTGGTTGCGTTCATGCCCTGGCGCGGGTACAACTACGAGGATGCCATTATCCTCTCGGAGCGCCTCGTCCACGAGGACATTTTCACCTCGATACACGTCGAAGAGTACGAATTGCAGGTTCGCGACACCAAGCGCGGCTCGGAGGAAATCACCCGCGAGATCCCGAACGTTTCCGAGGAAGCATTGCTGAATCTGGACGAGCACGGGATTGTGCGCGTCGGCGCCGAGATCGAGGCCGGCGACGTTCTGGTCGGCAAGGTCACCCCCAAGGGGGAAACCGAGCTGTCCCCCGAAGAACGGCTCCTGAGGGCCATCTTCGGCGAGAAAGCCGGTGACGTACGCGATGCGTCCCTGAAGGCGCCGCCCGGCCTGAAGGGTGTGGTTATCAAAACCCGGGTGTTCTCGCGCAAAGAGCGCACGGAAGAGGCCAAGAAACAGGAAAAGACGGAAGTTGCGGCCATCAGAAGGGAATACAGCAAGAAGATATCAGAGATCACCAGGCTGCGCGCCGAGCGCGTCGGGCAGCTGCTCGAAGGGCAGACGTCGCAACTGGTCCGGTCGGCAATCGACAACTCCGTGCTCATAAGAAGCGGCCACAAGTACAAGGCCGAGTTCTTCGTCGATTTCAACTTCGACGAGGCTGTGCCCGCAGAGGGATACTGCTCCGACAGCGCGACCAGCAAGAACGTCCAGAGCATTCTCGACGAGGCGGCGGATCTGATCGCCCGGAAGAAGGCTGAGATGGACATAGAGATCGACAAGGTGCAGCGCGGAGCCGAACTGCCGCCCGGGGTTAAGCAGCTCGTCAAGGTGACTATCGCCATTCGACGCAAGATTGCCGTCGGCGACAAGATGGCGGGCCGGCACGGCAACAAGGGTGTTGTTTCCAAGATCGTGCCCATAGAGGATGTGCCGCGCATGGCCGACGGCACGCCCGTCGACGTCATCCTCAATCCTCTGGGCGTACCCTCGCGAATGAACATTGGGCAGATCCTCGAAACCCACCTCGGCTGGGCGGCCAACGCGCTCGGTGAGCGCATTGCCACCCCGGTTTTTGACGGCGCCACCATTGACGAGATCAAGAAGAAACTGCAGCAGGCCAATCTGCCCGAAGACGGCAAGATTGTGCTGCATGACGGGCGCACCGGGGATCCCTTCGACAGCCCGATTACGGTCGGCTACATCTACATGATGAAGCTGTCGCACCTGGTCGATGACAAGATTCACGCGCGGTCAATCGGCCCGTACTCCCTGGTCACCCAGCAGCCGCTCGGCGGCAAGGCCCAGTTCGGCGGCCAGCGGTTTGGAGAGATGGAGGTCTGGGCGCTGGAGGCGTACGGGGCGGCATACACGCTGCAGGAAATGCTGACCGTCAAATCGGACGATGTGATCGGTCGCAGCCGCGTATACGAGGCTATCGTCAAGGGGGAGAATCCTCCCGAACCCGGTTATCCGGAGGCATTCAACGTGCTGATCAAGGAGCTTCAGGCTCTTGGTCTGGACGTCAAGTTGATTGAGAAATGAGGTGCCGGTAATGGCTTTGACCAGCCGGTTCAGGAGCTTAGCAGATAAAGGAGTGAGCCGTGGCCGATTTCGTGGGTAGAAACCCGGTTCCGCAAAAAAAGCCCTCAGACTTCGCGGCGATTCAGATTCAGATCGCGTCGCCCGATGTTATCCTGTCCTGGTCGTACGGCGAAGTAAGGAAGCCGGAAACGATCAACTACCGCTCCTTCAAGCCGGAGCGTGACGGTCTTTTCTGTGAGCGGATTTTTGGCCCCGTCAAGGACTGGGAGTGCAACTGCGGCAAGTATAAACGCATCCGCTTCCGCGGGATCGTATGTGACCGCTGCGGCGTGGAGGTGACCCAGTCCAAGGTGCGCCGTGAGCGGATGGGGCATATCGAGCTGGCGGTGCCGGTCTCTCATATCTGGTATTTCAAGTCGCTTCCCTCGCGCATCGGGCACATGCTTGACCTGTCGATCCGCGAACTGGAAAAGATCCTCTATTACGAAGCCCACATCATGATCGACCCGGGTAACTCGTCTTACGAAAAGGGCGACGTTATTTCCGAACAGGACTATCAGGAGCTGGAGGAAGCCGGCAAGCAGTTCGATGCCCGCATGGGTGCTGACGCGGTTCGTGAGATGCTCAGGCAGATCGATATCGACGAAATAGTGGCGACGCTGCGCGCCCAGGTCAAGGTGGAAACCTCGGTCCAGCGCAAGAAGGACACGCTCAAAAGGCTGCGTATTTTCGAGTCCTTCCGTCAGTCGCCGAACCGTCCCGAATGGATGATCATGACCGTGGTCCCGGTTATCCCCCCGGATCTCCGGCCGCTGGTTCCGCTCGAGGGCGGACGGTTCGCGACTTCCGATCTGAACGACCTGTACCGTCGCGTCATCAATCGCAACAACCGGCTCAAGAAGCTGATCGACATCCAGGCCCCCGATGTCATCCTCCGCAACGAGAAGCGGATGCTTCAGGAGGCCGTCGACGCCCTTTTGGACAACGGCCGCCGGACCCATTCCGTGCGCGGCGACTCCAAACGGCCGCTCAAGTCCCTCTCTGACCTGCTCAAGGGCAAGCAGGGACGGTTTCGCCAGAACCTGCTCGGCAAGCGCGTCGACTATTCCGGCCGTTCCGTGATCGTGGTCGGCCCGGAACTCAAGCTGCACCAGTGCGGGCTGCCCAAGAACATGGCTCTCGAGCTGTTCAAGCCGTTCATCATTATGAAGCTCGAAGAGAAGGGCTACGTGCAGACGGTCAAATCGGCCAAGAAACTGGTGGAAAAAGAGAAGCCCGAGGTCTGGGATATCCTTGAAGAGATTATCGAAGACCATCCCGTTCTACTGAACCGGGCCCCTACGCTGCACCGCCTGGGCATCCAGGCGTTCTATCCCGTGCTGGTCGAGGGCAAGGCCATCCGCCTGCACCCGCTCGTCTGCGCCGCCTTTAACGCCGACTTCGACGGTGACCAGATGGCGGTGCACGTTCCTCTGTCGTTCGAGGCCCAGCTGGAGGCGCGGGTGCTGATGTTGTCGACCAACAACATCCTGTTACCGTCGTCCGGCCGCCCCATCGCGGTGCCCTCGCAGGACATGGTGTTGGGATGTTACTATCTCACCAAGGTCCGCAAGGGTTCCCGTGGCGAAGGCATGTCGTTCTACAACAGCGACGAGGCCCTGGCGGCTTATGATGCCGGGCACGTGAGCATGCACACCCTGGTCAACGTTCGGATGGACGGCCGCCTGTTCCAGACCACGGCGGGACGTATCCTCTTCAACCACATGGTGCCCAGGGAGGAACCGTATTTTAACGACTTGGCCGACAAGGCTAAGCTGGAAGAACTCGTGGCCAGGTCTTACTGGTTGTATGGCCAGGAGACCACGATTGAGTTCCTTGACCGCCTGAAGTTCGCCGGTTTCGAGCACGCCACCAAGGCGGGTGTGACCGTGTCTATCGATGACCTGGTCATCCCGGAAGAAAAGGACAAAATGATCCAGGCGGCCCGCAAGGAAGTGGCCAAGATTCAGAAGCGCTATGAGCGGGGCGTTATCACCAACGGTGAGAGATACAACCAGGTGATCGACACGTGGACCCGCACCACGACCGAGGTGGCCGAGGTTATGTTCAACAATCTGGCCGCCCAGAACCAGGGTTTCAACCCGGTCTACATGATGGCGGATTCCGGGGCCCGCGGCTCCAAGGAGCAGATCCGGCAGTTAGCCGGGATGCGCGGGCTGATGGCCAAACCGCAGAAGAAGATTACGGGCGGTGTCGGTGAGATCATCGAGACGCCCGTGACCTCCAACTTCCGAGAGGGTCTTTCGGTGCAGGAGTATTTCATCTCTACTCACGGTGCCCGTAAAGGTCTGGCCGACACGGCCCTCAAGACGGCCGACGCCGGCTACCTTACGCGTCGGCTGGTGGACGTCGCCCAGGACGTTATTATCCGCCGGGAGGATTGCGGGACTATTCTCGGCCTCGATGTTTCGGCGCTCAAGGAAGGCGAGGAAGTCATTGAATCCCTGCGCGACCGAATCCTCGGCCGGGTGGCCCTCGAAGACGTCTATGACCCCATCACCGATGAGCCCATCGTCAGGGCGGGTGAGGAAATCAAGGAAGCTGAGGCGGCCACCACTGAGGAAGCCGGTATCGAGACCGTCCGCATTCGATCTGTCCTGACCTGTGAGTCCAATTACGGCGTGTGCGCCAAGTGCTACGGGCGCAACCTGTCCACGATGGGCATGGTCGATATCGGCGAAGCCGTCGGAGTTATTGGCGCCCAGTCTATCGGCGAACCCGGCACCCAGCTGACTCTGCGTACCTTCCATATCGGCGGCATTGCGGCCCGCATCGCCGAGCAATCCCAGGTCGTCTCAAAACATGATGGCCGGATCCACCTGGAGGAGGTCCAGTCGGTGGATCGATCGGACGACACGGTGATGGTGACGAGCCGTGATCTGGTTGGCGAGGCCCATATTATCGATCCCAAGGGCCGCGTTCGCACGCGTCTGAAACTGCCTTACGGCGCCCACCTAGTGGTCAAGGAAGGCCAGGAGGTCAAAAAGGGCGACACCGTCTTTGAATGGGACCCCTACACCGGCCTGATCATGTCCGAGTACCCCGGAAAAGTGCAGTTCAAGGATATCATCAAGGATGTGACGGTCAGGGAGGAGATCGACGACCAGACCGGGCTGATCCAGCTGAAAATCATCGAGCACCGGGACAAAACGCTGTTTCCGACCATTGCAGTCAAGGGGGCCGGGGGGAAGGTCGTGGCCAGCTACCGGATTCCGACCGATGCCCAGCTCCATGTGCAGAAAGGTCAGGAAGTCGTACCCGGCGACGTGCTGGTCAAGATGCCGCGAACCATCTCCCGGTCGCGCGATATCACCGGTGGTCTGCCGCGCGTGGCCGAGCTGTTCGAGGCTCGCCGACCGCATGACCCGGCCGTGATCTCCGAGGTGGACGGCAGCGTCGAGTTCGGCAAGGTGGTCCGCGGCCAGCAGCAGGTTATTGTCCAGGGTGAGCAGGATGAGGTCAAGGAGTACCTCATCCCGCACGGCAAGCACCTCATGGTCCACGATGGCGACTTCGTCCGTGCGGGTGACCGCCTGTGCGAGGGAGCCGTCGATCCTCACGATATCCTTCGCATTCTCGGCGTCTACGCCGTGCAGTCCTACCTGGTGAACGAAATCCAGGAAGTCTACCGGTTGCAGGGAGTGAAGATTAACGATAAACATATCGAGATTATCGTCCGACAAATGCTACAGAAGGTGCAGGTGGACTACCCCGGCGACACCAACTTCCTCGAGGGAGAAAAGGTCGACAAGGCCAAGTTCCTCGATGAAAACAACCGGATTATCGCCGAGGGCGGCGAGCCGGCCACCGCCGAAACGCTGCTGCTTGGCATCACCAGGGCATCACTCTCCACGGAGAGCTTCATTTCGGCCGCCTCGTTCCAGGAGACCACGCGGGTGCTGACCGAGGCCGCCATCTCCGGGAAGACGGACTACCTGCTCGGGCTGAAGGAGAACGTGATCATCGGCCACCTGATCCCGGCCGGCACCGGCATCGAGAAGTACCGCGGTGTTAAGGTACTCTACGATGATGAGGAAGAGATACCGGGAGTGAGTGACGAGAAGGTCGAGACGACGGTGGCGGACATTTTCAAAGAAAACGCTTGACTTTATTATGCGGTTAAGTAAGTTGCGGGTCTATTTTTGGAGCTATATTCTGGTTCGCTGACAGGGAGATGCATTGCCGACCATAAACCAGTTGATACGCAAGGGACGTAAGAGGATCGTCGAGAAGACCAAGGCTCCGGCCATGGGCAGTTGCCCCCAGAAGCGGGGGGTCTGTACGCGGGTGTATACCTCGACGCCGAAAAAGCCGAATTCGGCTCTGCGCAAGGTGGCCCGGGTGCGGCTGACCAACCAGATCGAGGTCACCGCCTACATTCCCGGTGAGGGTCACAACCTGCAGGAGCACTCAATCGTCCTGATCCGGGGTGGTCGCGTCAAGGACCTGCCGGGGGTGCGGTATCACGTCATCCGCGGGACCAAGGATACCGACGGTGTATCCGAGCGGATGCGCGGACGCTCCAAGTACGGCGCTAAGAGGCCGAAACAGTAAAGGTGACAGGAAACGTATGTCTCGTCGAGCACGAGTAATCGGGCACACTCAGGGGTCGGACCATAAGTACGGCGACAGGCTGGTCACGCAGTTCGTCAATTCCCTGATGAAGCGCGGCAAGCGCTCCGTCTCGGAGAGGATTTTCTACTCCGCCCTGGACCTGCTGGAGAAGAAGTCCGGCCAGGCATCGCTCGAGGTCTTTCACAAGGCCATGAGCAACGTACGGCCCGTGCTCGAGGTCCGCTCCCGCCGGGTTGGCGGGGCCACCTATCAGGTGCCGGTCGAGGTTCGGGCCGACCGGCGGACGGCGCTGGCTATACGCTGGGTCATTGCGTACGCCAAGATACGGAACGAGAAGTCAATGGCTGACAAGCTGGCGGCGGAGTTGCTCGCCGCTTCAAATAACGAAGGCGCATCGATCAAGAAGAAGGAGGATACTCACAAGATGGCTGAGGCCAACAAGGCCTTCGCGCACTTTAGACTGTAGTTGACGGCTTACGAGTGTAGCTTCACGGGTCTCGTTTCGAACTTAAGCTCAACGACGAGGATAACGGTTGCGCGTCAAACAAACAATGCCTTGAGAGACTGACGGAACGGTTGTTCGGACCCTGCTGATAGAAGAACTGGGCCTGTCGTTTCTCGCTTGATCACCGTCTTGTTCGTGAGTATCAGTCAGGGATTTTTTATGTCCGCCGAGCCTTCTCTAAAACAGGTAAGAAACATCGGTATTATGGCCCATATCGACGCCGGTAAGACCACCACTACCGAGAGGATGCTGTTTTACACCGGTAAGACGCACCGGATGGGCGAGGTGCACGATGGCTCCGCCACTATGGACTGGATGGAGCAGGAAAAGGAGCGTGGCATTACGATCACTTCCGCCGCGACCACCTGCTTCTGGCGGGACCATACTATCAATATTATCGACACCCCGGGGCACGTCGATTTTACGGTTGAGGTGGAGCGGTCGCTGCGCGTCCTGGACGGCGCGGTGGCCCTTTTCTGCGCCGTCGGCGGCGTCGAGCCCCAGTCCGAAACGGTCTGGCGCCAGGCTGACAAGTACCGAGTCCCCCGGGTGGCCTACGTCAACAAGATGGACCGTGTGGGGGCAAGCTTCGCCAATACCCTCAAGATGATGAACGACAGGTTTGGTGCCAATTGTGTCGCGATTTGCATTCCGGCCGGCGAAGGGGAAATGTTCAGCGGTATCATTGATCTCTTGACGATGAAGTTCCGTGTTTTCCATGAAGAGTCCCAGGGAATGACCTTTGAAGATCTCCCCGTCCCCGATGATATGCTTTCCACCGCCAACGAATATCGTGAGAAGCTCCTGGAAGCCGTGGCGGATATCGACGACCACCTCCTGGAACAGTTTCTGCGCGACGAGACGCTTGACCCGTCCAGCGTACTGGCCGCCGTGCGGCAGGCGACGATCGCTTCGAAGATGGTCCCGGTGCTCTGCGGGTCATCCTTTAAGAACAAGGGCGTCCAGAAACTCCTCGATGCCATTGTCGACTTCCTCCCGTCGCCGCTTGATCGGCCGCCGGTCCTGGGACACGCCATCGACCGCCCCGACAAAATCATGGAACGCAGACCCTCGGTAGAAGATCCCGCGGCGGCCCTGGCCTTCAAGATCGTGACCGATCCCTACGTCGGCCGGCTGACCTACCTGAGGCTTTACTCCGGCGCCATCAGGGCGGGCAGTTACGTGCTCAATCCGAATGCGGGCATCAAGGAGCGCGTTGCCCGGCTGCTGCGCATGCACTCGAATAAGCGGGAGGACATTCGGGTTGCCTACGCCGGTGACATCGTCGCCGCCATCGGCTTTCGTAAGACCACGACCGGTGACACCCTTTGCGATGTGAAGCACCCCGTCCTGCTGGAGCGCATGTCGTTCCCGGAGCCGGTGGTGATGGTGTCGATCGAGCCTAAGACGAAAGCCGACCAGGACAAACTTGCCGACGCTCTGATCAAGCTGTCCGAGGAGGACCCGACCTTCCTGGTGCGTTACGACGAGGAGACCGGGCAGACGATCATAAGCGGTATGGGCGAGTTGCACCTTGAGATCCTCGTCGACCGGCTGCTGAGGGAGTTCGGCGTCGGCGCCAACGTCGGCCGGCCCACCGTTGCCTACAAAGAGGCCCTGACCAAGGAAGTGGAGTGCGAGGGGAAGTTCATTCGCCAGAGCGGCGGCAAGGGCCAGTACGGCCACGTCATGCTGCGTCTCCGGCCTACCCAGGACGGGTCCGATTTCCAGTTCGAGAATAAGCTTGTCGGCGGCAGTGTCCCCCGGGAGTACGTCCCGGCCATCGAGAGAGGTGCCAGGGAGGCGGCCCGGACCGGCGTTCTGGCCGGTTACCCGCTGACCGGAGTTCACTGCGAGGTGTACGACGGCAGTCACCACGAGGTTGACTCCAGCGAAATCGCCTTCAAGGCGGCCGCTTCCAGGGCTTTTCAGGAGGGCGCCCGGAGGGCCGGCCCGATTCTTCTGGAGCCGATTATGGACGTTGAGGTGGTGGTTCCGGAGGCATACATGGGTGCCGTAGTCGGTGACCTTAACTCCCGGCGCGGAAAGATCAACGGCATGGTTCGGCGGGGAGACGTGACGGTTGTCGCGGTAAGCGTCCCGCTCTTCGAGATGTTTGGCTATGCCAACACGCTGCGGAACATCTCCCAGGGACGGGCGGTCTTCACCATGCAGTTTGCTCGCTATTCTCCCGTTCCCAGCGAGGTGTCCAGACAAATGTTGGAAAATGCTACTCTATAACCCCAAAGGAGAGTCGTGAGTGATGGCGAAGGAGAGGTTTGATCGCAGCAAGCCGCATGTGAATGTGGGTACGATTGGTCACGTTGATCATGGGAAGACGACGTTGACGGC